>JAEEGF010688675.1_pt1 | contig 21314 bp, 13 predicted proteins | sample 9134171 | NCBI WGS metagenome assembly JAEEGF01 (sample SAMN16246542, study PRJNA631951) | gut metagenome | biome: gut microbiome; feature: rumen; material: AP-attached | host: Bos | place: Iran: Karaj | collected 2018-10 | reverse complement strand
CCAAGCACCGAAGGTTAATGATGGTTAATGGTTAACGGTTAATGGTTAATGGTCAAAGGTCTAAGGTCAAAAAAAAGGACTCCTAAACGACCAAACGACCAAACGACTAATAACCTAAACGACTAAAAAACATGAAGAATTCAAAATGGAAGATGGTGATTCAGCTCATAGTGAGCATACTCACCGCAATTGCAACAACGCTAGGCACGACTTCGTGTATGGGACACGGTCCCTTTGCACTCTAAGAGAAGAGCCGGAGGAAAAATTTCCTTCGGCTCTTTTTTATTCCCTCGTCACAGGCTTTAAGGCTGCAATGTAAAGCCAAATACGAAGTAGGCTTTCTGCGATGAGGGGTTGGCTATCACCTGTGCAAAGAGCGGAACTGAGAAGGTATCGGTGATCTTGATATCCTTCGTTGCCTTCAATGCGATATTCGTCACAGCAAAGCCGTTGGTGTCGTAGAAGGTGGTGGCATAGGGCACTGCTCCCAGCGTTCCCGTCCATTCGCACGTAGCGAGTTTGAATGGTACATTCACTTCCACGTAACTGGAGTAAGCCCGTTTGCCGCTCTTATTGTATCCGTCGTTGCCTGCGAAGTTGGTGTACCAGGCGGCTGACAGCAGTCCGAAGTCATAGCCTACCATTCCTTCGAAGACGTGACTGGTTTCATGAGCCTTGTAGTTGAAATAACGCTCCTCGGGCGTATTGAACCAGTAGTCGGTGATACCAACGGAGAATCCTCCGACAGTATAGGAAGCAGTCAGGTCGAACTCCTTGGTTTCTTCTGACTTGAAGCCTACCGAGCCCCATGCCGAAAGACTGAATCCTTTATAGGCTACACCCAGTGTAGGCTGAACGCTGACGTTTCCACAGTCGAGTCCACGCCAGATATACTGACTCACGAAATCGGCACCAATAGTTGCCTCAATCTTTTCCTGTGCAAGGGCGGTGCCACTCAGCACCAGTCCCCATGCAAATAACACAATCTTTTTCATACCTTAATTCCAATTAAATTCTCAATTATCAATTATCAATTATCAATTATCAGTTATAGCAGCTCTCTCCATGTTCATAAACGTCGAGTCCTTCTTCCTCTACACGGGCACCGACACGCAGACCATGCAGTCGCTTGATGCCGAAGAACAGGATGAATCCACATACTGCAGCCCAGAGATCGATAACCAATACGCCGAAACACTCAGCTCCGAAGAAGCCCCAGCCGTATCCGTAGAAAGCACCATTGGTGGTTGAGAGCAGACCGGTCATCAGCGTTCCGAGAATACCACACACACCATGTACGCTGGAGGCACCGACAGGATCGTCGATATGCAGCTTGTGGTCGATGAACTCGATAGCGTAAACCAATACGATGCCACATACAAAACCAATCACCACAGCACCCATCGGAGACACGAGGTCGCAACCGGCGGTGATACCGACAAGACCTGCCAACACACCATTCAGCGTCAGTGAGAGTGAGGGTTTGCCATATTTAACATAGGTGAGGAACATCGTGGCAACACCACCTGCAACAGCTGCCAGATTGGTGGTCAGGAACACATGCGAGATGGCAATACGGTTTACCTCGCCAGAGGCTGCCAGCTGCGAGCCAGGGTTGAAGCCGAACCATCCCAGCCAGAGGATGAAGACACCCAGCGACGCCAAGGTCAGGTTGTGACCAGGAATTGCACGGCTCTTTCCTTCAGCATCATATTTTCCGATACGGGGACCAAGAGCGATAGCACCAATCAGGGCAAGCACACCGCCTACGCTATGCACAATGGCTGAACCTGCAAAATCGTGGAACACGTCGCCGAAGGTAGTCATCATGAAGCTATCGGCTGCGTCGTTGCAGAGCCATCCCCCACCCCATGTCCAGTGACCTTCGACGGGATAGATGAACAGCGAGATGACTGCGCTGTAAATGAGATACATCGAGAACTTGGTGCGCTCTGCCATAGCACCGCTGACGATGGTGGCTGAGGTGGCACAGAAGACGGTCTCGAAAATCAAAAAGCCTTCTACAGGCAGATCACCTTTATAGAATGAGAGGTCGCCCCAGTTAGGCATACCGATAAAGCCTGCCCCCTCGCTGCCGAACATAAAGCCAAACCCTACGAAGAAGAACAACAGTGAGCCGAACATGAAATCGACAAAGTTTTTCATCAAGATGTTAGCCGTATTCTTCGAACGGGTAAATCCAGCTTCACACAATGCAAATCCAGGTTGCATCCAGAAAACCAACATGGCTGCCAACAGCATCCATACAGTATCGAGTGATAATCCAATTTCGTTCATAATCGTTTATTTTTTAGTCGTTTAGTTGTTTTGTCGTTTAGTTGTTTGGGGATATTACCTGGCCGTTCTAACTTTCCTAAACGACCAAACCACTAATATTCCAAACCACCAAAATTACTTCTTATCCTTTAACACCGTGTCACCATGATCGCCAGTGCGAATCGACCATGTGTCGATAACATCGCTGACAAAGATTCGTCCGTCGCCAATCTCACCCGTATGGGCCACATTCAGTATCACCCGAACGGTCGGTTCCAGCAGCACGTCGCGGCATACAATGGTGATGGCTACACGCTCAATGACATCGGTACTATACTGGACTCCACGATAAATACGCTCCTGACGACTCTGACCGATACCATGCACGTCATGATACTCAAACCAGTCGATGTCCGAACTCAGCAAAGCCCGCTTCACATCCTCGAACTTTGTCTTACGGATAATTGCTTCAATCTTTTTCATACCTTAAATCCTTTTTAATTAATAATAATGTGTCCGTACGTAACACTTTGTTAATTTCAACGGCAAAGTTAAAGCATTTTGAAAGAAATACAATGGATAATCTTTCACTTTGCATTAAAATAATGCCATAAACTAACAATCCGAAACTAAACAGCAGAAGAACCTTTCACTTTGAAAGAAAAAAAGCATATTTATTGATAAATTATAAGTTTAGCGTATTCCCAAATGGCCTAAAATAACAATTCGTAAGCAGAAGCGAGTTGTTTTGTTTCATTTTGATAGTAAAAAGACAAGAAAAGTAGCAAATTAAAAGTTGTACAAGATTATTTAGCTAAAAATGTCAGCAATTTGCGCCATATTATAACATTTTGATTTATCTTTGCACCAGAAAACGAAACAAAAGAAAGATAAAACTAGGATAATATGACAAAATGTAAACTTCAAAACCAAGAAAGAGGACTATATCAAAGCCAATATGAGCACGATGCCTGCGGAGTGGGCATGATTGTGAACATACATGGAAACAAGAGTCACGAACTGGTAGATCAGGCACTGCGGGTATTAGAGAATATGCGCCACCGTGGTGCTGAGGTGGGCAAGGATGGCGACGGTGCGGGCATCATGGTTCAGATTCCCCACGAGTTCATTTTGCTGCAGGGCATTCCCGTACCCGAAAAGGGGAAATATGGCACCGGTCTGGTATTCCTGCCCAAAGAGGAGAAGGCACAAAGCGAGATTCTCAGCATCATGATTGAGGAGATTGAGCGCGAGGGGTTGCAACTGATGCATCTGCGACAAGTGCCCACCAACCCGGAATGTCTGGGCGATTCGGCTTTGACCACCGAACCCGCTATCAAACAGATTTTCATTACCGGTGTGAGCGACGACAAGGTGGACTCGTTCCAGCGCACCTTATATATCATACGCAAGAGAATAGAGCGCCGCATTTCGCACCCCGATTTCTATATCTGTTCACTGAGCAACACAAACATTATATACAAGGGTATGCTGTCGTCCATGCAGGTGCGGCAATACTACCCTGATCTGACAAATCCTTATTTCACAAGCGGACTGGCGCTGGTGCACTCAAGATTCAGCACAAACACATTCCCCACATGGTCACTGGCCCAGCCTTTCCGCTTGCTTGCCCATAACGGTGAAATCAACACCATTCGCGGCAATCGTGGCTGGATGCAGGCACGTGAGAGCGTGCTAAGTAGCGAGGCTTTAGGCGACATCAAAAACATTTCGCCTATCGTACAACCGGGAATGTCTGACTCAGCAAGTCTGGACAACGTTCTGGAGTTTTTCGTCATGTCGGGGCTGTCATTGCCTCATGCCATGAGTGTGCTGGTGCCGGAAAGTTTTAACGACAAGAATCCTATTTCCGAAGAATTGAAGGCTTTCTACGAATACCACTCTATTCTGATGGAACCCTGGGACGGTCCTGCTGCCCTGCTGTTCAGCGACGGAAGGTTTGCCGGTGGAATGCTCGACCGCAACGGTCTGCGCCCTGCACGCTACACCATCACCAAGAACGATACCATTATCGTAGCAAGTGAAGTGGGTGTGATGGACTTCGAGCCTACTGAGATTGCCGAAAAGGGCAGACTGCAACCAGGAAAGATACTGCTGGTTGACACGCAAGAGGGCAAGATTTACTACGACGGCGAAATCAAGCAACAACTCGCCAGCGAACACCCTTACCGCCAATGGCTGAGCACCAACCGCATCCAACTGGAAAAACTGAAGTCGGGCAGACATGTGGAGAATGCCGTCAGCAACCTGTTGCAGAAACAGATGATGTTCGGCTACGGAGAAGAGGATGTTACCAACACCATCGCCCCGATGGCTGTCAATGGTCAGGAGCCTACTGCCTCGATGGGTAACGACACGCCACTGGCTGTGCTGTCGAGTCAGCCACAGGTGTTCTTCAACTATTTCCGTCAGCAGTTTGCCCAGGTAACCAATCCTGCCATCGACTCCATCCGTGAAGAACTGGTGATGTCGCTGACGGAATATATCGGACGCGTGGGATCAGGCATTCTGACGCCCGACGAAACCAATTGCAAGATGGTGCGACTGCCTCACCCTATACTAAATAATACGCAACTGGATTTGCTGTGCAATATCCGCTACAAGGGATTCAACACCATCAAACTGCCCATTCTCTTCGAAGGAAAGAAAGGTGCCGACGGACTGCACGAGGCTCTGGACGCCCTATGCCACCAGGCTGAGAAATCGGTTGACGAGGGGTATAACTACATCATCCTTTCAGACAAGGATGTGGACGAAACCCATGTAGCCATTCCTTCGCTGCTTGCCGTCTCTGCCGTTCACCACTATCTCATCAGCGTGGGAAAACGCGTGCAGACAGCTTTGATAGTGGAAAGCGGTGAGATTCGTGAAACGATGCATGCTGCACTGCTGTTGGGATACGGTGCCTCAGCACTCTGCCCTTATATGGCGTTTGCCATTCTCGATGACTTGGTGAAACGGCATAAGATACAAGAAGACTATGCCACTGCAGAACACAACTATATCAAGGCTGTGAAGAAAGGACTCTTCAAAATCATGGCGAAGATGGGTATCTCAACCATCCGCAGTTATCGCGGTGCTAAGATTTTCGAGAGCATCGGACTGAGCGAAACACTGCTGAAGACATATTTCGGAACGGAAGTCAGCACAATCGGGGGTATCGGTTTGGAGAAAATAGCCCACGACGCCATTATCTTCCACCAGAAGGCATACGCCACCGACACAGCCTTCCTGCCCAATCTCGGACAGTTCCACTGGCGAAAAGACGGCATCAGACATGCCTGGAATCCCGAAACCATTGCTACGCTGCAGTTGGCTACACGAACCGGAAACTACGAGAAATTCAAGGAATACACCCGTCTGGTCGATGAGAAAGAGTCGCCCATCTTCATCCGTGACTTCCTCGGATGGAAGAAAGCACCCATCAGTATTGACGAGGTAGAACCTGTGGAGGAAATCGTCAAGCATTTCGTGGCTGGAGCTATGTCGTTTGGTGCATTAAGCAAAGAGGCGCACGAAGCCATCTGTCTTGCCATGAACAAGCTCGGTGCACGTTCGAATACGGGTGAGGGTGGCGAGGATGCCGAACGTTTCCACTCCACTTTCGACGGCATCAGTCTGAACAGCAAGACGAAACAGGTGGCATCAGGCCGTTTCGGTGTAACCACGGAATACCTGGTGAATGCTGAGGAGATACAGATCAAGGTGGCACAGGGTGCCAAGCCCGGTGAGGGCGGACAACTGCCCGGATTTAAAGTCAACGAGGTGATTGCCAAGACGCGCCACAGCATCCCCGGCATCTCGCTCATCAGTCCTCCACCCCACCACGATATCTATAGTATTGAGGACCTTGCCCAACTGATTTTCGACCTGAAGAATGTCAATCCGAAGGCTGCCATCTCAGTGAAGCTGGTTGCAGAAAGCGGTGTCGGCACCATTGCTGCCGGTGTGGCTAAGGCGAAAGCCGACCTTATCATCATTTCCGGTGCAGAGGGTGGCACAGGTGCCAGTCCTGCCTCCAGTATGCGCTTTGCCGGTATTTCACCGGAAATCGGATTGAGCGAGACACAGCAGACACTCGTCAGAAACGGTCTCCGTTCGCAAGTGCGCTTACAAGTGGACGGACAGATCAAGACGGGACGTGACATTGTGCTCATGGCATTGTTAGGCGCTGAGGAATTTGGTTTCGGTACTGCCGCCTTGATAGTACTGGGCTGTGTGATGATGCGTAAATGTAATCTCAACACCTGTCCGATGGGTGTGGCAACACAGAACCCCGAACTGCGTAAGCATTTCATCGGACGCTATGAATACCTGGTGAATTTCTTCACTTTCCTCGCACAGGAAGTTCGTGAGTATCTTGCCGAGATGGGATTCAAACATCTGAATGATATCATCGGACACACGGAACTGATGGAGACCAAGCCGTCGGTACTGGATTTCAGCCGACTGCTGAACAAGGAGGAAGGCACGCTCCACTTCACGGGTGACATTCATCAGCCTGCTGTCCCACTGGGAATGCAAGGCACCATTATCGACGAACAGATGATTGCCGCTGCCGAGAATGCCATCAACAACCAGGAAGAGGTGAATCTGGACTACACCATCAAGAATACAAACCGCGCCGTCGGTACGATGCTGTCGGGAGTCATCGCCAAGAAATACGGTGCCCAGGGACTGCCTGACGGTACTGTCAACGTGAAGTTCAAGGGCTCGGCTGGACAGTCGTTCGGTGCCTTCCTGACACATGGTGTCTCCTTCAAACTGGAGGGCGAGACAAACGACTACTTTGCCAAAGGACTCAGTGGCGGACGCATTGCCATACTGCCCCCATCACGTACGAACTTTGCCGCCGAGGACAATATCATTGCCGGAAATACGGGACTCTACGGAGCTACCTCGGGTGAATTATATATCAACGGAAAGGTTGGCGAACGCTTCGGAGTGCGCAACTCTGGTGCCATTGCCGTACTGGAGGGTGCCGGTGACCACTGCTGTGAGTATATGACAGGCGGACGCGTCGTCGTGCTGGGTGAGACAGGTCGCAACTTTGCAGCAGGTATGTCGGGCGGTGTTGCCTATGTATGGGACAAGAACCACAACTTCGACTACTTCTGTAATATGGATATGGTGGAAATCAACCTTGTCGAGGACAGTGTCAGCCGTAAGGAGTTGCACGAACTGATTCGCCAGCACTATCTCTATACCGGTTCTAAACTCGCCCGCACCATGCTGGACAACTGGCAGCACTACGTGGAAGACTTCATCCAAGTGGTTCCGATTGAATACAAGCGAGTGCTCGAAGAAGAAAAGATGGCACGTCTGCATGAAAAAATTGCCGACATCCAGCGCGACTATTAATTATAAATTATCAATTGCAATTATGGGAAATCCGAAAGCATTTTTAGAGATACACCGCCAAGAGGCTGGTTATCGACCAATTCACGATAGAATCCACGACTTTGGAGAAGTGGAACAGACGCTCAACACGCGTGACCGCAGATTGCAGGCAAGCCGTTGTATGGACTGTGGTGTGCCCTTCTGCCACTGGGCATGTCCGTTAGGAAACAAACCGCCAGAGTGGAACGATGCCCTGTACAAGGGTGACTGGGAGTTGGCTTATCAGTTGCTGACTGCTACCAATCCCTTCCCTGAGTTCACTGGCCGCATCTGTCCTGCACTCTGCGAAAAGGCGTGTGTGCTGAACCTCATTGAGCATGAGCCAACCACCAACCGAGAGGATGAGTGTGCGATTACGGAGGCTGCTTTCCGAGAGGGATATGTCAACTTACACCATCCTGAACGTAATGGTAAGAAGGTTGCCGTGATTGGTAGCGGTCCTGCAGGACTTGCTGCTGCCAACGACCTCAATCTGATGGGCTATCAGGTGACTGTCTTTGAGAAGAATGAAGCAGCAGGCGGATTACTTCGCTATGGTATTCCGAATTTCAAGCTCAACAAGGCAATTATTGACCGCCGACTCCGTTTATTAGAAGAGGAAGGCATCACATTCCGCTATGGCGAGGAGATAATGGTAAACGAACAGTCTGTGGTGAATGATTTCGACGCTATCGTCATTGCAACCGGTACTCCAACGGCCCGCGACCTGAAAGTGCCCGGACGGGATTTGAAAGGTGTACATTTTGCCCTTGAACTTCTTTCGCAGCAGAACCGAGTGCTTGCAGGAATGGAGTTCGCCGGCAGCGAGAGAATTACTGCCAAGGGAAAGGACGTGCTGGTCATCGGCGGTGGCGACACGGGATCTGACTGCATCGGTACTGCACACCGGCAGGGATGCAAGAGCGTGACACAGATTGAGATTATGCCTAAACCCGTTGAGGGACCTGTTGACCCCAACAACCCCTGGCCTAACTTCCCACGGACGCTGAAGACCACTTCCAGCCACGAAGAGGGATGTGTGCGCCGATGGAACATCAACACCCTGGAGTTTATCGGCAAGGACGGGAAACTCACTGGTGTGAAGGTGCAGGAAAAGGGCAAGGAGCCCGAAATCATCAAGGCTGAACTCGTGTTGCTGGCAATGGGATTCCTCCGACCAGAACATCCGGAATACCCCGAGAAGGTCTTCGTCTGTGGTGATGCAGCCAATGGTGCCTCCCTCGTGGTTCGCGCTATGGCCAGTGGTAAGAATATTGCAAAACAAGTTGATAAATTCCTTTCTGAATGACTAAGATTAGATTTACCAAGATGCATGGTTGCGGCAATGACTACATTTACGTCGATGCCACACGTTATACCATCCCAAACCCCTCTGAGGCTGCCCGCCAGTGGAGCAACCGCCACAAGGGTATCGGATCTGACGGACTGGTGCTGATTGGCGTATCGACTGTCCCTGAGGCAGATTTCTCGATGCGCATATTCAATGCCGACGGTTCGGAGGCTATGATGTGTGGTAATGCAGCACGCTGTATTGGCAAATATCTATACGAGAGGGGAATGACGACGAAAACAGAGATATTGTTGCTGACTTTATCAGGCATCAAGAGGCTCAGTCTTCTCGTTGATGACGGAAAGGTGCAGAGCGTCACGGTGGACATGCTGGAACCTGCACTGGAAGACGAGCGTCTCTTCGTTCCGACACGCGGGCTTACCGAAGGCATCTTCGTGTCAATGGGCAATCCGCATTATGTCATCTTCACTGACGATGTGGATCAGGTGAATGAAACAGGTGCCAAACTTGAATCTCATCCTGCCTTCCCAGAACGTTGCAATATAGAATTTGCCAAAGTATTGGCAGACGGCAGCATCCGCACTCGCGTATGGGAAAGGGGAAGCGGCATCACTCAGGCTTGTGGAACAGGCGCTTGCGCTACAGCTGTTGCTGCAGCTATCAGCCAACGGGCTGGACGACAGTCGGATATCGTCATGGACGGTGGAACACTGCACATAGAATGGCGCGAAAGCAACAACCATGTATATCTGACGGGACCTGCAGCCTTCGTCTGCGACGGTGAGATAGAATTATGAATTGTGAATTATGAATTATGAATTAATAATATGGCATTAGTAAACGAACATTTTCTGAAACTACCGAACAACTATTTGTTTGCCGACATTGCCAAGAAAGTGAATGCCTTCAAGGTGATGCACCCAAAGGCCGACATTATCTCACTGGGCATCGGCGATGTAACCCAGCCATTGTGTCCTGCAGTGATTGAAGCAATGCATAAGGCCGTTGAAGAGATGGGTACTGCCGAGGGGTTCAGGGGCTATGGTCCAGAACAGGGATACGAATTCCTACGTGAAGCCATTCTGAAGAATGATTTCCTGCCTCGCGGCATTCATTTGGATATTGACGAGATATTCATTAATGACGGGGCAAAATCAGATACGGGCAACATCCAGGAACTGATCCGCTGGGACAACAGTATTGGTGTAACCGACCCTATCTATCCCGTCTATATCGACTCTAACGTGATGATTGGGCGAGCCGGTGTGCTGCAGGACGGACGTTGGTCGAATGTGATTTATATGCCTTGTACGGCTGAGAATGGTTTTATACCTAAGATACCGGAAGATTGTCATGTTGATGTCATTTATCTCTGCTATCCGAACAATCCTACGGGTATGGTCATCTCGAAACAGGAATTGCGACATTGGGTGAACTATGCACTCAAGAATGATGCACTGATTTTCTACGATGCAGCCTATCAGGCATATATTACCGACCCCGACATCCCCCACTCTATCTATGAGATACGAGGAGCGAGGAAGTGTGCTATCGAATTTCATTCCTATTCAAAAACGGCAGGATTCACTGGTGTGCGCTGTGGCTATACCATTGTGCCAAAAGATCTGACGGCTTCAACGCTCGAAGGCAAGCGCATTCCGCTGAATCCGCTGTGGAACCGACGTCAATCCACCAAGTTCAACGGTACCAATTACATCTCACAGCGTGCTGCCGAGGCGATTTATACGCCAGAAGGACAACAGCAGGTGCGCCAGACCATCGACTACTATATGCAGAATGCCCACAAGATGCTTGCCACACTTCGCAAGCTTGGCTTTGAATGTTACGGTGGCGAGAATGCACCCTACATCTGGATGCACACTCCTGACGGAACTTCCTCATGGCAATTCTTCGAGCAGTTGCTCTACGGAGCCAATGTCGTATGCACGCCTGGTGTCGGTTTCGGACCCAGTGGCGAGGGTTACGTCCGCTTCACCGCCTTCGGCAGTCACGAACATACCGACGAAGCACTCCACAGAATTGAGATGTGGAGCAAATGAGAAATGAGAAGTCCCAAACGACTAATTTCCCAAACGACTAAACAACTAATGTCCCAAACGACTAAACGAGTTAATTATATTATTCACAACACAAACAAAACGATTATGGAAACATTAAGATTTCAGGTTGTAGGTGAGGCTTTCAAGAAGAAGCCACTCGACGTAAAAACCCCCGCAGAGAGACCTGCCAGTTATTTCGGTAAGAAAGTCTTCAACCGCGAGAAAATGTACAAGTATCTGCCCAAAGACGTCTATGAAAAAATGGTAGATGTCATGGACAATGGTGCCCGACTCGACCGACAGATAGCCGATGCCGTAGCCGCTGGCATGAAACAGTGGGCTACCGAGAATGGCGTCACCCACTACACGCACTGGTTCCAGCCACTCACCGAGGGCACTGCCGAGAAGCACGATTCGTTTATTGAGCACGACGGTAAGGGTGGTATGATTGAAGAGTTCAGCGGAAAACTGCTGGCACAGCAGGAGCCCGACGCTTCATCATTCCCATCAGGAGGCATCCGTGCCACCTTCGAGGCCAGAGGCTATTCTGCCTGGGATCCCACATCGCCAGTGTTCATCATCGACGACACGCTTTGCATCCCCACCATCTTTATTTCCTATACCGGTGAGGCGCTCGACTATAAGGCACCACTGCTGCGAGCACTGCATGCCGTCAATGTGGCAGCCACCGATGTTTGCCACTATTTCGACCCCAGCGTCAAGAAAGTTACCAGCAACCTCGGATGGGAACAGGAGTATTTCCTCGTTGACGAGGGTCTCTATTCTGCCCGCCCCGACCTCTTGCTGACAGGCCGCACACTGATGGGCCACGACTCGGCAAAGAACCAGCAGATGGACGACCACTACTTCGGTGCCATTCCCGAGCGCGTCGCTGCCTTTATGCGCGACATGGAAATGCAGGCTCTCGAACTGGGCATCCCTTGCAAGACACGCCATAACGAAGTGGCCCCCAACCAGTTTGAAGTGGCACCCATCTTCGAAGAAACCAACCTTGCCGTCGATCATAACATGCTGCTCATGTCACTCATGAAGCGAGTGGCACGTAAACACGGGTTCCGCACCCTGCTCCACGAAAAGCCTTTCGCAGGTATCAACGGTAGCGGTAAGCATAACAACTGGAGCCTGTCAACCGACACAGGAGTACTGCTCCACGCTCCTGGCAAGACTGCCGAGCAGAACCTTTGCTTTGCCACTTTCATCGTAGAAACACTGATGGGTGTCTATCGTCACAACGGATTGCTGAAAGCCTCTATCATGTCGGCTACCAATGCACATCGTCTGGGCGCCAACGAGGCACCTCCCGCCATCATCAGCTCCTTCCTCGGCAAGCAGGTCAGCGAACTGCTCGACCACATTGAGAAGGCTGACGTTGACGATATCCTTGCTATGGCTGGCAAACAGGGTATGAAGATGGATATCCCCGAGATACCCGAACTGTTTATCGACAATACCGACCGCAACCGCACGTCACCATTTGCTTTCACCGGTAACCGCTTCGAGTTCCGTGCAGTAGGCTCTGAGGCTAACTGCGCCAGTGCCATGATAGCACTCAACAGCGCCGTTGCTGAAGCCCTCGTCAACTTCAAGAAGAGAGTTGATGCCTGCATCCCCACTTACGAGAAGAAATTTGAAGGTACAGGACACTCGGCTGTCTTCCACGCCATCATCGACGTGCTGCGTGAGGATATCAAGACCTGTAAGCCCATCCGTTTCGACGGCAACGGCTATAGCGACGAATGGGTAATAGAAGCCACCAAGCGCGGACTCGATGTCGAAAAATCGTGCCCTGTCATTTTTGAGCGTTACCTCGATGCTGAGAGCATTCAGATGTTCGAAAGCCTGGGCGTTATGACAAAGAAAGAACTCGAAGCCCGCAACGAGGTGAAATGGGAGACCTATACTAAAAAGATACAGATTGAAGCTCGTGTCCTGGGTGATCTCTCCATGAACCACATCATTCCTGTTGCCACCAGCTATCAGAGTCAACTGTTGAAGAATGTGGAGAACATGCGCGACATCTTCCCCGTGGATAAAGCAGAAAAACTCTCTGAGCGTAACATCAAACTCATTGAGGAAATTGCAGAACGCACATCAGCTATTGAAAAAGGTGTGGAAGAGCTCGTTAATGCACGCAAGGTTGCCAACAAGATTGAGGATGAGCATCAGAAAGCCATTGCCTATCACGACACCGTAGCTCCAAAAATGGAGTCGATTCGCTATCAGATTGACAAACTCGAACTGATAGTTGACGATGCCCTTTGGCCGTTGCCTAAATATCGTGAACTGCTGTTCATCCGATAAGAAGCACAACTTTCCAAGCAAACAATACCTTTTTGGTTGTTTGAAGTTTGCAAAAGAGACCTCGCCACTGTGATAGTGCCGGGGTCTCTGTCTTTATTTACACCAAGACAAGTTTTAGTATTCATTGCAGTAGTTCTTTCAATTATCTGCTCCAAAGATAACTATTTTTCTTGAATATTGTATGGCGAATCAGAAATAATGTACAAAATAGAGAAGCTCCCCTGTTATAATTATGCAACCTTCGCAGAAAAACGGGGTTTTATTTGGTTGTCTGTATAAATATTTGTAATTTTGCCAAATAAATTGAAGTAACATAAATAAAACATCAACCTATTATGAAAAGAACAGTCTTAACCAGCGTGCTGCTTTTTGCAGCCATCATCACATTGTCGGCACAAAGTGTCGTAGGACATTGGCAATCAAAATTCGACAACGACGGCCAAGAAGTCAATGTCGTCATGGTGTTTACTAATGACGGCAAGTTTACCTTGAAGATGAGCCAGGACATGAACAACCCGGAAATTGGCGACATGAATCTTCTCCTCACGATACCTGGTACCTATAAGATGAAGGATGCCAAGAATATGACTGTTTCTCTTGAATCGGATAAGGCCGACATCAAATTCGACATGAAATTATCAAAGGCGCTGGAGGATGCTTTCAAACAGCAGCCCGAGAAGAAAGATGATTTTATGAAACAGATGAGGGACACCGTGGTCGGGACTGCTAAAAAGGAATTTAAAGAAAATCCTATCTTCGACGGCAATATGGCTATTAAGTCGGTGACGGCTACTACTCTTGTTGTTGAGCCTGAAGACGACGACGAACTCACTATGACGAGAGTGAAGTAGTCTGAGCAGAAAAAAAAAGAAAGTGCACAACGGAAAATCGGTTCCGCTGTGCACTTTTTGTTTCCCCCAGGGGGATTGCGTTAATCGAGATTCAAGCTCTTCTTGATGGCTGCAACCTTCTCCATAGCGGCATTGGTGCAACGCTCATAGCATCCGGCACACTTGAAGCTGGGATCCTTGATCTCGCAATAGAACTTAATCTTTGGCTCAGTACCAGAAGGACGGACACTGATCTTGGTACCATCCTCGCAGAACCACTGCAGCACGTTAGATGTAGCAGGCATGTCGATCTTGCAGGTTGTACCGTCGGCATTCTTCTGCTCGAGTGAACGGAAGTCTTTCCAGACACAAACCTTAGCACCGCCAACCTCCGTGGGAGGATTCTTGCGGAAGTCTTCCATCATCTGCTTAATCTCGTCGGCACCGCTCTTACCTGGCTTCACAACGTTGATGGTGGTCTCCTTAGAGAAGCCATACTCAGCATAGATGTCCATCAGCAGGTCGTAGAGGGTCTTACCCTGATCCTTAGCCCATGCTGCAATCTCACAAATCAAGCAGATAGAGGCAGGAGCATCCTTATCGCGCACCTTATCGAATGGCAGGAAGCCGAAGCTCTCCTCACCACCGCCGATGTACTTTTTCTTACCCTCGTTGACACGGATGCGGTAAGCTATCCACTTAAAGCCTGTGAACTCGTCGAAGAGCTCGACATTGTTCTTCTTGGCAATCTGAGCAATCACCTCAGAGGTTACGATGGTCTTCACGAGGAACTCGTTACCCTTCATCAATCCGAGTTTCTTGCGATTGGTAATGATATACCAGCAGAACATCATGGCTGTCTGGTTACCATTGATAATCTCCCACTCGCCCTTAGGATTGCGGACAACGATAGCCAGACGGTCGGCATCGGGGTCGGTAGCCACCACAAGGTCAGCATTCAGACGAGTACCGAGTTTCATGCCCAGTGTCATTGCCTCAGCATTCTCGGGGTTAGGTGAAACAACGGTTGGGAAATTGCCATCAACTACCATCTGCTCGGGAACCACATGAATGTTTTGGAAGCCCCAAGAGCGCAGTGCCATAGGAACGATGTGGCGACCTGTGCCGTGCATAGCTGAGTAAACGATGTTGAGGTCTTTCTGACGCAGAATAACATCCTGGTCAACCATAGCCTCCTTGATAGCCTGGATGTAGTCCCAGTCCATCTCACCACCGATAATCTCGATGAGTTCCTTGTTGCCTTCGAACTTCACATCGTTGATGGTCACCTTGTTCACCTCGTCGATGATTCCGGTATCGTGCGGAGAGAGCACCTGTGCACCATCATCCCAATAAGCCTTGTAGCCGTTGTACTCGCGTGGATTGTGAGAAGCGGTAACGTTCACACCAGCCTGAGCACCCAACTCGCGGATGGCAAACGAAATCTCAGGAGTAGGACGCAGACTCTCGAAGAGATAAACCTTGATGCCGTTAGCAGAGAAGATGTCAGCAACGGTTTCAGCAAACATACGCCCGTTGTTGCGGCAGTCGTGACCTACAACGACAGAACACTGCTTACCTGGGAAAGCCTTCAGGATATAGTTGGCAAAACCCTGAGTCGCCATACCTACAATATACTTATTCATACGGTTAGTACCTGCTCCCATGATACCGCGCAGTCCGCCTGTACCGAATTCAAGGTTCTGATAGAAAGCGTCGATGAGCGCTGTCTTGTCGGGGTTGTCCAACATAGCCTGTACTTCCTTACGTGTCTCCTCGTCAAAGGCTGGAGAGAGCCATTCCTTTGCCCGTGCCTCGCACTGAGCAATCAGTTCGTTATTTTCCATAATACGCTATATAAAATTTGTTTTAGATTTAGTATCATCATACTAAGTTACAAAGATAAGCAATAAAATCGAAAATTAATACACACTACTGATTAATTTTCGTTTTTTTAGCATATCAGAGCTTGCGCATGATTTTATCTATCTCCTCGAACTGGCGACCCATATTCAGGTTGAGGTAGATGCGATAAAGGGCTGGAGCCCACTTGCGGCGCTCGTTTGGAGCCAACTTGCGATAGGCCTCCATATAAGGACGTGCATCCATATATAGCTTGCGCATCTGGTTGCGATAGACACGGGGCTGGTTTCGACGGTCAAGCTCCAAAACCTGATTGAGCTTGGCTGTGGCAATATTAAAATAAGGTTCTGCTAACGAATCATTCTGAGCAATAAGACGCTCGCTGACACGGATACATTCGTCGTAACGCTCGAGATTGAGCAGTGCTACCGATTGGGCCAACAGGAACAACTGGCTGTCGGGATTGGTGCGCAGGGCGCTTTCAGCATAACAGAGTGCCGAGTCAGGACGCTCGTGAGCATTGTAGTAGTCAATCAGTCGCGGGAAGAAATAGGGAGAATCAGGATAGTCGGCAAACCCACGCTTGAGCATAGCGAGATAGGCCGCCTTGTCGTTCAGCCAACCATAAGCCTCGCAAGCATACTGCATAGCAAAGCGAGCCTTTGCAGTATCACGGACAGCTACATCGAAATAGCGCAGGGTGCGACTGGCGTCCTGCAAACGATAACCGGCATAGGTGGCCCAATAGGCAGCCTGTGGCATCATGCTATCGGTGGTAGCGTAATTGTAACCCGTGAAGAGGGGTTGGTCGGCTGTTTTCAAGTAGCTTTCGAAGAAATCGAAAGCCACGGGGTATTGCTCCTTGCGAACAAAGAAAGTGCCTCCAAAATAGAGATTAGGACGGAGGCGATTGAGCATCTCGGCATTGTCTTCGCGATAACGAATCTTTACCCTACCCTTTTCATCGGGTGTGGCATCAAGGGTGTCGAGATGACCTGCAATCAAAAAGAGACGTCGCGTAAGGTTAAAGAAGGCTGCCGTATCGTACTTCTGTCGCAGATACAGTTTCTCATTGGCTGCCTCATATTGTTTTGTGACAGCCTGAAACCACGTCAGGTAGATACGTTCGTTCTGACGGTTGGCCGTATCCTTCTTCAGAAGGTCGGTCATCAGTCGTTCAGCCTTATCGAAATCCTTGCCGCTCTTGATATAAGACCGTGCCTGACTGAGCTCTTTCTTCTGAGCCCACAGGCACGGTGTTATCATGAGTAGAAGGAGGAGCAAATAACTTCTCACTTCAATTATTCAATTTTTCAATTCTCAATTACTTAGCGTCCAGTTCAGCTTCCTTGGTCTCAGGAGCATCGGCACCATACAGGTTGTAGAAAGCCTGATAGCGGTTGTAGCCCCAGTTCACCTGCTGCTTGTTGGGGTCGAGCTGCTTAGCCTTGTCGAAGGCAGCGATAGCCTCCTGATAGAGAGCCTTACGCTTGGCAGCATCGTCGGAAGCACCAGCCTGAGCGTTCAGACAGATACCCAGATAGGTCTGAACAACAGCATTCTCAGGATTAGCGGCAACAGCCTTCTTGAACCAAGCAGCACCCTCGTCGGCATTGTTGTCCGACATAGCCATCAAACCCTTGTTGGCAAGAGCGACGTAGCTGTTAGGATACTTAGCCAGGTGATTATCGAGCAGAGCAATCTGAGCAGCCTTGTCCTTCATACCATCATAGATGCTGAAGAGGTTGCCGAGAATCTCGTCGTTCTCAGGCTCCTGAGCGTAGAGTGCCTTCATCTCGTTGACGTAGTTCAGTGTATCCTCCTTCGTCTTCAGCGAGCTACGCAATACGTAGAACAGGAAGTTCTGAGCGTCCTTCTTCATCTCTGCATCCTGCATAGCGATGTTCAGATACTTCTTAGCGCGAGCCATATCCTGAGCCTCGGCAGCATAGCGACCAGCGTAGTAAGCTACCTGACCGATATAAGCCTTCTCGGCCTCGTGGTCCTGAGATGCGAAGAAAGGCTCAGCAGAAGAATCGAGGTAAGCACCCCAGTACTTCAGCACGGCAGCATTGTCGCCCTTGCGAGCCATATCCTGACCGATGTTGACCAAGTGGTTGCGAACAGCCCAGATGCGCTGTGGGTTCTTGTCAGCATACTCGGGCTTAATCTTGCCTTTGGCATTAGGCATCTGATCATACTTATTGCACTCGATAGAGGCAGCGATAGCATTGCAAATGCTCTCAGCCAATCCGAGGGTATCGTAAGCTTCTTCCTTACCTGTTCCGAGCTGAATGGCAGCCTGGTTCTGGGCAATAATACCCGTCTCCTTGCTGACCTTCTCAAGAGCCAGATCAACGAGTTTGTTGTAGGCCTCAGCACGCTCCTCGTCGTTAGCCAACTGAGCTGGCTGCAACAGAGCTACTGCGTCTGCGTAGGTTTTAGCTTTCTTAATAGCTTTCAAAGCGTCACTGTCACCGGCAAAAGCTGTAGCGCTGGCTACCAGCATCATTGCCATCATCATTACTTTTTTCATAAGCTTCTAATATTGGTTAAATAATTAATTGTCAATTATCAATTATCAATTACTCATTTGTCGGGGTATCGATAGCGTCGGTCAGCTCCTCATCGACAATCTCTGCTTCTTCAACATCCTCTTCCTGGCTGCTCGTCACCTTGCAGACGCTGGCGATGGTGTCGTTCTTCTTTGTGAGATTAATGAGGCGAACACCCTGAGTGGCTCGACCCATCACACGCACATCGGCTATCTTCAGACGAATCAGAATACCCGACTTGTTGATAATCATCAGGTCGTTCTCGTCGGTCACTACCTTGATAGCCACCAGACGACCAGTCTTCTCGGTGATGTTGAGCGTCTTAACACCCTTCGTGCCTCGGTTGGTCTTACGATAGTCCTCAACCTCAGAACGCTTACCGTAGCCGTTTTCTGATACAACCATAATGGTCTCCTGCTGAGGATCGTTGACACAAACCATACCTACAACCTCGTCGTCACCATCGTCGAGACGCATACCGATAACACCGGTAGAAACGCGACCCATCGTACGAACCTGGTCTTCGTTGAAGCGAACAGCACGACCGTTGCGGTTGGCCAACAGCAATTCGTTGGTGCCGTTGGTGAGGCGAACACCTACCACCTCGTCACCATCGTTGATATTGATGGCACGGACACCTGCCGCGCGTACATTCTTATATTGATCGAGACGCGTCTTCTTGATGATACCCTGCTTGGTGGCAAATACCACATAGTGCGATTTGAGGAACTCTTCGTCGTTGAAGTTCTTAATGCGCAATACAGCATTGATAGCATCGTCGGGCTCGATGTTCAGCATATTCTGGATAGCACGGCCCTTCGAGTTCTTGTCGCCCTCAGGAATCTCATAGCACTTCTGCCAGTAGCAGCGCCCCTTCTGGGTGAAGAAGAGCAATGTGTTGTGCATAGTGGCAGGATAGATATACTCGGTGAAGTCGTTGTCACGATGACGGGCAGCTTTGGCTCCGACACCTCCACGACCCTGCTCGTGGAACTCGTCAAGCTTCGTGCGCTTGATGTAACCCATGTGCGAAATAGTGATGACAACGGGATCATCGGGATAGAAGTCTTCGGCATTGAACTCGTGGTCGAAGGGAATAATCTCGGTACGACGCTCGTCGCCATACTTCTCCTTCACCTCCTGCAGTTCGTCTTTCATCACCTGCTTGCAACGCTCGGGGTTGTCGAGAATTTCCTGCAAGTCGGCAATGAGTTTCTGCAAGTCGTCAAACTCCTGATGCAGCTGATCGACACGCAGACCTGTCAACTGCGACAGACGCATATCAACGATAGCCTTCGACTGCAGTTCATCCAGATTGAAGCGTTCCTCCAAGTTGCGCTGAGCGTCGCTGGGGGTCTTGCTGTTTCGGATGATGTGTACCACCTCGTCGATGTTGTTGACAGCAATAATCAAACCTTCCAAGATGTGGGCACGCTCCTGTGCTTTCCTCAAATCGTACTTGGTGCGACGGATAGTCACATCGTGACGATGCTCAACGAAATACTGGATGCACTCCTTGAGGGTCAACAGACGGGGACGTCCCTTCACCAAAGCGATGTTATTCACTGAGAATGAGGACTGTAGCGCTGTCATCTTAAACAATTTGTTGAGCAGCACATTGGCATTGCAATCGCGCTTGCAGTCAACCACGATACGCATACCCTGACGACCAGATTCGTCGTTCACATTGGCAACGCCCTCTATCTTGTGCTCATTGGCAAGGTCGGCAATATACTTCACCAAATCGGCCTTGTTGACACCATAGGGAATCTCGGTCACCACAATCTTATCGTGAGTCTCACCAGTCTCGATTTCAGCCTTGGCACGCATCACGATACGGCCACGTCCTGTCTCGTAGGCATCCTTCACTCCCTGCAGACCATAGATATAGGCACCTGTGGGGAAGTCGGGACCTGGGATAAACTGCATCAGACCTTCGGTATCGATATCGGGATTATCAATGTAGGCACAGCAACCGTCAATCACCTCGCTCAGGTTATGGGTAGGCATATTGGTAGCCATACCGACGGCAATACCGTTACCACCGTTCACGAGGAGGTTAGGAATCTTGGTAGGCATAACGGTAGGCTCGACGAGCGAATCGTCGAAGTTGTTCGTCATATCAACAGTGTCCTTCTCCAGGTCGTCCATGATGTGCTCACCCATCTTGGAGAGACGGCACTCCGTGTAACGCATAGCTGCAGGAGAGTCACCGTCCACCGAACCGAAGTTACCCTGACCGTCAACCAGCGTATAACGCAGGTTCCAGTTCTGGGCCATGCGCACCAGTGCTCCGTAAACAGAGCTGTCGCCATGGGGGTGATACTTACCGAGCACCTCACCAACCACGCGCGCACACTTCTTGTAAGGCTGTGTCGAAACGTTGTTGATGTTCATCATACCGTAGAGGATACGGCGATGAACAGGCTTGAATCCATCACGAACATCAGGCAGCGCACGCGCTACGATTACCGACATGGAGTAGTCGATATACGAGGATTTCATCTCCTCCTCAATGTTGATTTTAATAATTTTGTCTTTGTCGAATGTCTGATCCATTATATCATTTTAAATTTAACTATTTACAATCAACCGTTTTTGGGGGCAATTTTGCGTTTAAGGCCATTTAAAAGCCCGCTAACGCGTTTTTACCTTTTTTGTTTGACATGCAAAGGTAAGCATTAGCGGGCAAATA
>JAEEGF012153017.1_pt1 | contig 21315 bp, 16 predicted proteins | sample 9134171 | NCBI WGS metagenome assembly JAEEGF01 (sample SAMN16246542, study PRJNA631951) | gut metagenome | biome: gut microbiome; feature: rumen; material: AP-attached | host: Bos | place: Iran: Karaj | collected 2018-10 | reverse complement strand
ATATTTCGTAGCATGCAGCAGCTGTTCGCTGGTGGGGTGCATGCGATACTGCCAGCGGTTGTAAGGGTCGGAGGGCACGTTGATGCGCTCGTCCTTGGCATGCTTGCGGCGCAGTTCTCCGTCCATGGCCAGCCAGTCCTGCAGTTGCAGGATACAGAGCATGGAGGGGCAATAGAGGTGGCGGGCTATGATTTCCTCAGCCAGATGGGCTGGCAACTGCTCGGGTGCCCTACCCTCCTTCTGCAGCATGGTGACATAGTAGTGCTGGCGGCGCTCGGCATTCTCCTGCCACCAGAGACGCAGCGGCGCCATATCGTGTGTGGTTATGGTGGCGACGGAACGGATAGGGTTCGCCTCCAAGTGTGCAAACTCAAAGCCCTGCTGCTTGGGCAGCTGCTGGACTTCAAGCGTCAGGATGCGCAACTGGTCGAGCACGGGTTCCACGCAGTCAGGCAGCATGCCAAGGTCCTCGGCACACACCAACATGCGACAACCCTTCAGCACGGCAGGCAGCCGTCGCAGGGCCTGCTGTCCCCAGAAGAAGTTGTGGCGCTGGTAGAAATAGTTGTTGTAGAGTCGCATGAATGCATCCTTATCCTCAGCAGACAGCGCCTCGAAGACGGGCTCGCCAATGACCCCGATACGCGGATGGTACATGTCTGGCTGACGGGCATCCTCGACAAACAACACGTTGCTGATGAGGCGCATGAGTCCGTCACGTATCCAGAGGCTGTTTTCGTCGCGCCGCCCAGCAAAGTGTGCATCCACTTGGCGCTGCGTACTGTACTCCGGTTTCAAGCCATAGAGGCCGTATGCCCTGCGGATAAGGCAATTGTCACGCACATACTGTGCATGAATACCAAACAGGCGGTCGACAATGCGATCGTTGATGAAGGGACGGGTAAACAGTTCCTTGCGGAACGACAGTCCGAAATAGCCAATCTCCTGAACGGTCAGCGGTAATGCCGGAGAGAAATGTCCCAACAGTCCCGAGATAGCATCGACAGGTATTTCCCAGATGCGGAAGAATGCCAGCACATGGTCGATACGCAGCGCATCGAAGTACTGCGACAGATGTTTGAAACGCAAGCGGAACCAGTCCACCAAGTCCATGCGCCCATGCGCTTTCCATTGACCATTGACCATTGACCGTTTCCCGTTCCCGTTATCGTTCCCGTTCCCGTTAACGTTCCCGTTAATGTTCCCGTTCCCGTTCCAATTATAGGTGGGAAAGCCCCAGTTCTGTCCCTGCTGCGAGAAGTCGTCGGGAGGCGCACCAGCCTGGGAGTCAAGGTTGAAGAATTCAGGGTGCTGTCGTGTCTCAAAGCTGTCGCGGTTGACGCCGATGGGCAGGTCGCCCTTCAGCACCACACCCTTCTCGCGGGCATAGTCGGCAGCAGCCTTCAGCTGCGTATGCAGCAGGTATTGCAGATAACAGGCAAAGGAAGTTGACCATTGACCATTTACCGTTATCGTTCCCGTTGACGTTCTCGTTGACATTGCTTCGGCATACGCCTTCAGCCAATACTCATTCCTGCTGACAAAGTCCTTGAAGTCGTCTGACTCCATTACTTTCGCCCCTTGCTCGTCAAAGAGTTCCTGCAGGTATTCCTTCTTCACGCGGTCTACAGCCTCATAGTCACTGTAGGGCAGCGCGTTGAGTTCCTGACGGCGACGCAAGAACTGCGTCATTCTCGCTTTCGACTTCAGCTGACCGGCAGCCTCAAGGTCGATATAGTGCGGATGCAGGGCAAACACACTGACGATGTTATAGGGATAGGAGTCATGCCAGCGCCCGTCCGTCGTGGTGTCGTTGACGGGCAGCAGTTGGATGACTTTCATGCCAGTCATGACGGCCCAGTCGACGAAGCGGCGCAAGTCACCAAAGTCGCCCACACCAAAACTATGTTCCGAGCGCAACGAAAACACAGGAACAGCGACGCCTGCCGCTCTCCAAGGCTGCTCAGCCAGTCGCAGATGACCGCCATGCAGCACCAGCACCTGACCGTCAGGCAACTGCCTGTTTACGTTGACGTTCTCGTTCCCGTTCCCGTTAACGTTCCCGTTAATCACCCTATTATCGCCTTCTTCCCAGGCTTTGAGTTCATGAGTAGCGGTATCTACCACCACATATTTATATTCTATAGGCAGTTCCCAACCAAGGGCATTCACCGTAAGCACCCATTCGCCCTCGCCTGCATAGTCCATCAGCAAATAGCGGCTGGGACTCCAGGAGCCTAAAGCCGGGTGACTGCCACATACGGCCACAGCCTGCCCCTGGCGCACCTGGGGAGCCGAGACGCGCAACAGCACCGTGCGGCGGAACAAAGGCAGCGGCACCACTCTGACCTGCTCATCACGCTGACCGCCAATGGTTGTAAGATAGGCATTGCTATAAAGGTGCAGGGGCAGCGGCCGGTCAAGCCACTGGTCAATGAACACATAGTCCTTAGTGGCATCGAAATGGTAGAGGCGCGGCACCTCGTCCCACTCACGGCGCAGCACCTCGCCATCGCCGTTCTCCACCTGGTAGGCATATACGATATGCGACAGCGGGTGATGGCGGCTTATCAGTGCCGCCGTTTCCAGCGTCCACAGATCGCCGTCCTCCGTCTGCATCAGCACATTCTGCCGCCTGACAGTGCCGTCCTGACTGTGGAAAGCCAGTGCAACATGCAAGCTCTCACCCCATGCCGTATTATAATGTATCGAGAATTTCAGTTTCATAACCTTATTTTGATGGCAAAGTTACGAAAAAACGAGAGAAATGCAAAAGAAAAGCTGGTTTTTCTTTTGCATTTCCGAGTGCATAGTAACTTCGGCGAAGCCAGAGTTACGAAAAAAGCTTGTAAAAAGAAAGCGGTTTTTGGAAGATTAACGCAATTCGGCCTGAAATAAAGGCAAAGAGGGGAAGAACGTGGAAGTTCAAAAATAGGGACAACGCAAAATTGGGAGGATTGGTGAAGGAGTTAGGTTGCCAAATCGTAACCCCAATACTGGTCATAGAAGCAGGTTAAACTTCACTCAACAACTGCGCAAATCAGGGTAGAACACAGAACCTTTCACCGCCCGATTCTTATTCCGCAAACTGCTACATTTTGCATAGCGATGGATAACTCAAAAGACAGTAGTTTTGCAGCCAAAAATTAAAAAGGAATAGGAAACATGAGAAGTACATTCAACATTTTGTTCTACGTGAACAAGAGTAAGGAGAAGAACGGCGTGGTGCCTGTGATGGGACGTGTAACGATTAACGGCACTCAAAGCCAGTTCAGTTGTAAGAAATCCATCCCGCTTGAACTATGGGACGTGAGGGCAATTGTGCCAAGGGACGTAGCAAGGAGGCTTTGCAGATTAACCGCGAGTTGGATAATATCAAGGCGCAGATTATCAAGCATTATCAGCATCTGTCAGACCGCGAGGCTTTTGTCACGGCTGAGATGGTGCGCAATGCTTATCAGGGATTTGGCAGTGAGTATGAGACCCTGCTGTCGGCATTCGACAAGGACATTGCCAATCAGAAAAAGCGTGTGGGAAAGGACAGGGTTGCCAACACACTTTGGGCTATGGAGCGTTCACGAAAGGATGTGGCTGAATTCATCCTGTCGCATTACCGTCGCACGGACATGTCGATGCTGGAACTGACGCCAGAGTTCATCAAGGACTTTTCCGCTTATCTCAGCACAGACCGGGGACTGGCCAATGCTACTATCTGGCAACGCTGCATGTGGCTGAAGGGTGTCGTGCTGAGAGCACACTATAACGGCAAGAACCCCCGTAACCCATTCGCGCAGTTCCATATCAGCCCCAACTGCAAGGAAAGGGATTTCCTGACCGAGGACGAACTGAAAGCCGTCGTAACGCATGAGTTTGAGGATGCTAACTTGGCTTTTGTACGCGACATCTTCGTCTTTGTCTGTTTCACTGCCCTGTCGTTCATTGACGTGAAGGAACTGACTACGGAAAACATCATGGACATCAATGGCGATAAATGGATTATCGGCCATCGTCACAAGACAGGCATCCCTTTCCAAGTGAAGCTAATGGATGTACCCTTACAGATTATCGACCGCTACAAGCACCTGCAGGAAGACAAGCTTGTATTCGGCAAGATGAATTACTGGTCGATGTGCAAGAAACTGAAAACAGTGATGGAAGCCTGTGGAATAGAGAAATCCATAAGCTTTCATTGTGGACGGCACTCATTCGCTACGTTGGCGCTTTCAAAGGGTATGCCCATCGAGAGCGTGAGCCGTGTATTGGGCCATACGAACATCGTCACGACACAGATCTATGCGAAGATAACGAGCCAGAAACTCAACAATGACCTGACGATACTGGGTGACAAGCTCAATGCATCCTTCAAGGACATTAAGACGATATAATGGGTGGGACTCAAAAAAACTCAAAGCAGAAAGACGAATGATTAGCGATAGTCTGTCATTCGCCTTTCTGCGTTATTATTCATGCTGCGAACATGTGGATGCTTTCTCTTTTTCCCTCTTGTTAACGTGCCGGATGATAGCATGATTCCAAGACTCTTTCGAGATCACTTTCACGATACAGCACTTTACCACCTAATAAAATATAAGGTAGCACTCCGTCATTTCGATACTCCTGTAGTGTCCTACGGCTAACCTTTAGAATCTCAGCGACCTCCCTATCCGTCAGGTATCGTTCACCATCAAGCAAAGGGCGATAGTTGCCCGTAACATTCTTGTACCATGCTAGCACCTCCTTCATACTCTCCAGCACTCGTTTAACACCAGCATTATGTGGCATTATCAGTTCGTTCATATACCACCTCCCTTCCGTTGATGACTTCCATACGAATGAGTATCTTTCTTTCTAACCTCTATAAGCGGAATGATGTGTTCTACATCCTCTGGCTTATAGTAAGTCTTATGCTCGATTTGAGAATAAGCCAACGTCCCGTTCTGGCGTAGCGTCTGTAACGTTCGTGGGCTGATGTTCAGTATCTGACACACGTCCTGGTTGTCGAGCCACTCGCCAAGTCGTTTGTCTTTTCCTCTATCAGCCATTGCCTTCATTTGTGAGACGAAGCTGTTAAAGCTCGTCAGCAGTTCCTCGTAGGTACTGCGCTCTATTGATATAACCTCCATAGTCAAATTTAGTTTTTTTGAATCTGCGGGCAAAGGTACATCAATATACTCGAATGGTATACCGTCGAAAAATAGTTCTTGGTTTTTAACGTTTGAACAACTTACAAGCCTACTGTCCGCTGAGCTTGCTCAACCTTGGTGTGCGGCACCTCCCATTGCGGCATTGGGGCCATAAAGGGGTAGTAGGCTACCCCTATTGTAGCATCAATCCGCATGGGTGGTATTAGGCTACCCCCTGTAGTGGCAATTATAAAATTTTAGCCACTTAAATGCTAATAAGTTTGTTACTTTGCTAATAATTTTTTAAATTTGCACACGAAACGCAATAATCGAATCTTAAAAATATAGATCTGTATGAGACGAAATTTTGTATTTACTACTGACAGATACGAGGAAGAAGCGAAACGCTATTCAGCCTCGCAAGAAATAGCAAAGATAAGGAAGAAGGCTTCTATTCCGGAATATGAGCCTAAAGGATATGACAGTTTCCCAGGAAACTATCATAAGATTGTATTCAATAATAATTTCAGAATTGTACTTACAAGCAAAGACGTTGAGATTGACAATCATCCGACGCGAATCTATGTAGCCCTAAGGGTATTCAAAAAGGGTGACAAGGAGTATGAAAGGTTCCATAAGGCAGTTACCCCAGAAAGGGAGAGAGATATGATTAGTGGAAAAAATGCACTGGCTTGGGATAAATTTGTTGAATTGGCTAAAGAATACCTTCTTCAACCTACTGCTATTGAAGAAAAGTCCGAACTCTCAGTAGGGGAACTGAATTTCATTCAAAACCAATTAAAAATAAACCATTCTTTGTTTTTTGTGACAATATATGAAACGAGAGAATGGATACGAAATATTCAGGATGTAGATTTTACAGATTATTCCAATGCGGCTAAAAGGATAGAAGATTTTATCTTGGAAAATCTAGAGAATGAAGCTGGTTGGTATGTAATCGAATTCAAAGACAATGCGATTTTGGCATACCATCAGGGAGACGATTGGATTCTCACTAAAATAATCAAACGCCGTGATGATAAGAATTATGATGAGTTCAAAAGTGAACCTGTTCCCTCGGACTTTCAAAGAGGCTATCCCTATGACTTCTTAAAAGACAAAGATGTATGGAGGGAGATGGAACGTGACAAGAAAAGTAACATGGTCTTGTCCCAACAACAGGTCGATATTGTTTCTGGAGACATTCAATATCCTCTCTTTTTAACCGGAAGGGCAGGAAGCGGAAAATCTACTGTTCTTCAATATATATTTGCAGAAATCGTCCTGCGCTATCTCAATGTGTCTAAGCAATTCGAGAGTCAAATTAATTCCCCCTTATACCTGTCGTATAGTTCAAACCTCATACACGATGCCTTCAATCTTTGTAAAACCTTGTTCAAGAAGAACAATGCGTACACAGAAGAATTGAATAAATACCAATTGAAATACGAAGAGGATATTGCCCCAATGATGAATGGAATCTTTTGGGTCTTTAGCGATTTGCTCCGTGATTGTATCAACAGAGCCATGCCGGGAGAAGCTGATCGCTTATTCCCCAAAGGTGGTGATAGATATATTTCATTTCCTCTTTTTAACTCCAAATGGAATATCAAGTTTGGGAAAATTCGCGATGCTTCTAAGAAATATGGGCCAAGTATAAGTTGGCATGTCATAAGAACTTATATCAAGGGATGGAATAGCAATAACTTCATGACTCCAGAAGAATATGCTAATATTGGTGACAAAAATCAAACAGTTGACATAGAGACTTTCAAAAGCATTTATGAGAATGTTTGGAAAAACTGGTATTCAACTCTTGATGGTGCGTGGGACGACCAAGATCTTGTACGCTATTGCTTAGACAACAACTTAGTTGAAGATCGTTTCTCTGCGGTTTTCTGTGATGAATCTCAAGACTTTACGAGAGTTGAGATTGACTTTATATTGAAGTCATCTTCGTTCTCCAACAGGAATATTTCTAACCTTGATTTAGTCAAGAGGTTACCATTTGTGTTCGCTGGTGACGAATTCCAGACACTGAATCCCACAGGATTTAGCTGGGAGTCTTTACGAAGCTATTTTACTGAACGACTGTGTGATTTTACAGGACTTTCGAACAGGAAAAATGAATTAAGGATTCCTGACCCCATCGAATTATCTGAGAATTTCCGTTCAACTCGTGAAATCGTAAAATTGGCCAATCGAATACAACTTCTTCGAGCTTCTCGCTTCGGAGAGTATTCCAAGCCCCAGCTACCACACTTTTCGCAAGATGGCAACTATGTTTATTGTTTTTCACCAAAGGATAAGCAGACGATAGAACAGCTCAAAGAAAAACAGATAGTATTGATAGTTCCCACAAATGACGGGGAGTCTGTTAAAGAATTTATAGCCAACTCTCCCCTTAGGGAGCAGATTTCTTTTGACGGTGAAACGCCACAAGGCATTTTAATACTTAATCCGACACAAGCCAAGGGATTAGAGTATCCCAATGTCGCTGTCTTTGGTTTTACTTGTGACATTCCTAATGAGGCGTTAAGTTTAGACAGCCTTTCAAATTGGTTTGAGACATCTCATGAAAATGCCATTCAAGATATTGGACTAAAATATCAGGTTAGCAATGCCTACGTTGCTGTGACAAGAGCAAGCGCAAACCTATATATTATTGATGAATTTGACAAGAATTCATTTTGGGCTTTTGCCTTTAATCACGATGATGACAAACTTGAAAAGCAAATCCAAAACCTACAGGAAGATATGTTTGCCGAATTGTCAAACAGTCAACAGCAAAATTGGTCAGACGAATCATTGGGATGGATTAATTTCAACCCAGATATTAATTTGAGTGACGAGAATCTGGAACATGAGCGGTCTGAAGAACATAAATATGACTTGAAAAATAGAGCCCTCTCACTTAGAGATGCTGGACTTATGCGTCAGGCTGCAAGTCGGTTTAAGGCAGCAGGGAACAAAAAAGACGAAGCAGAATGTAAAGCTCGGGCATTTGAGTTTGAAGAAGATTATCTACAAGCAGCAGAATGGTTTGCGAAAGCACAAATGTACGATGCTGCAGTTGATTCTTATTGGACACAAATTGCTAAAACTAAAGACAAGGCAATCATCAAGAAAATATCCGCACTGAAGGATAATGCCCAAAGTAAGAAGGCTGAACTTTGTTTTAGGTGTGTAAACAATCCAACTGTCAGAGACTTCAAATTGGCTCTTGGCGAAGCAATTATTACATTGAAGAGCGATCACGAAGAATTTGCTAACCACAGGGCTTGGCAATTTGTTATTGACACAATGCTCAAAGAATTGAGGTCGATTGACAAAAGTAGCTTGAAAGATATACCTGTTATCTTATCACTTTATAGCGAATTAGGAAAGTTTGATATATCTTTGGAAGTATCCAGGCTAGCTAGTCTTGTCTATAACTCCGGCGATCTTAATAATGCTATTGTCCTTTGGGAAAAAATGGATAAACTCGCACGGCCTTCAGAATATTATCAAGCAAAGCTTAAACTGCTTAAATATCCAGACACAATTGAGTATTATGAAGGAACTAATAATCCTAACTGGAAACTATCTTTGCTGGAGGAATACAGAAAGGATCCAAAGACGAAATTGAATGAGATTCAGAAAAGAATAATTGTAAACGCAATTAGAACTTCTGAGAATACAGACAAGGAATTCTTTGCTTTCTTCCCTTTTATGCTCCGCTCAGCGATTAATGTGGAAAATAGTCTTCAGGTCTTGAAAGACTCCGAATCCTATGGTTGCAAACTTAATCATACTGTATTCAAGGCTTTGATTGAAGCGAGATACTCTAATCTTCAGGATTGGAATAGGCCGACAGTGCAGTTTATCGACCCTGAAGCAGGGCTTCTGTTTGATGCCATTGAAGCTGTCAAAAGAATAAGAAGAGACGATTTTGTAGACTATCTTACACGCTCTCTCAAAGCAATGAAGGTAAGCGAGTTTTGCAGAGATTACAGGAGATTCTCAAGGAAAGCAATATCAAAGCTGATTTTTGTGGAACTTGGGAAAGTATTCGAGGCTAAGGGTCGATTCATCGATGCTTTAAATTTCTATGAGTGGGCAAAGAAGCAGACCGATGATGAAACGCTAAAGCGAGAGATGGACGTAAGATGGATAGCTTGCAAAGAGAGACAGGCTGAAAATGACGATAGTGAAGCGTATAGGAATGATGCTCAGCAAAAAAGACTTGATTTGAAAATATCATCAGACGAGAAATTGTCATTAACCATATCTATGACCGCTCTTGACTGGGAAAACATTTTTGAATACTACAAGAACACAAGAGACGAAATTAAGGTTGTCGAAATCACGGAATCGGCGCGTAAAGATACTGATTCTTCTATGAATAGTGACATCTCAGATAATAAAGCACCAGAAACTCTGCAATCTACTATCGCTCAAAAAGCAATTGGTAAACAGGAGATTAAATATGGTGAATTTACAGTCATTTTATTCCCGAGCAAGGGAGATGTTGTGATTAAGAATTCAGAAGAATATAGTATAAGAATTAGAAAAGGCAAATTCCCCCTTGAAGCAGATTTCTATTTGTCAAATGAGCGTATGCTTCTGACAGAAGATGATTCTGTGACTCCTTTTGTGGTGAATTGTTTCGATGACCATATTGCTTTGAAAATTTATGAAGGTGATGTCTTCACGGGAATATCAGTCAGCATGATGTTTAATCAATAAGAGAAATAGACTACAATGAACAAAATAGAATCATTTATAGTTCCCATTATGGGGCAAGCTCAACAAGGATGTGGATTCTTCATAGGGAACTATTTTATCACGGCCGGACATGTGATAGAAGAAAGTAAACACCCACTTTCCGTAAGATATGGAGGCATTAACTATGTTTTAGACAAAAGCAAGGCTGTCAAAATTTGCTGCTCCAAAAAGTTGACTACAGATGAAAGCGATGCAGATTTTGCAATCTTTTCCGTTGATGGAGTTAACAGCCCTCTGAAACTTGCAAACTATAAGCCCATTCAAGGGCAGGAGTTATGCTGCATCACCTATAATACGATAGTAACAAAAGATGAAACGCCTGGCATTCCTGCTATCTTTGCCGTCAAGGAAGAAATTGAAAGAATTGTTACTACTGCTATTGTAAGACAAGAAATCTTGGGAAACTTCTTCGCATGTGATACAAAGACCATTCTCAAAAAAGGGAATAGTGGTAGTCCTCTGATTGATACTGAAAAAAGAGTCGTGGGTATTTTGCGTGGAGGAACTTATATTCCCGAATGTTGTATTTTTCAATTTGCACAAATCGTTAAAGATGTAATAGATTAAAAACAAATCCTGAGAAAAGAGCTCAAACGTGTCGACATCCTCTATTCTGTTTTTCAGTCTTGCAGTAACGTAATTAGATAATGCCAAGACCTTAAATAATATAAAAATCAAGGGGAACTTGCACTTGATTAATTAGAGAGAAAGGAGAATCATAAAATAATTGATTAGCTTTGCGAACAAAACAAGTATGGCAAACGATATTATTACAACAAACGAGTCTGAGTACAATGCAATTCTACGACAGGTTGTCGCAGTTATAGAGGATTCAAAATTATTGCAGATATGAGAACAACGGAAGAGCAAAATAAATTATTAGAAGAACTGCTATCACAGGCTCGCCAGAGAATGAATGCTGGCGAGACGGAGTGGATGGAATTTAAGACCAATATAGGTGAGTCACGATGCAGCATCACTTATGAGGGAGTAGGTAACTACATCTCTGGGCTGTCAAACTCCGCTTGTCTGAAGTACAAGTCACATGGTTATCTCATATTGGGTGTAGAAGATAGCACATGGAATGTGGTTGGCACAAATCTACAGATGCCTACTGCAAAATATGGGAACCAAGACTACGAACTTTGGTTGAGACGTAACTGCTCACCCATCATCCCTTTTGGAATAGAGGAGTTTGAATATAAAGGCAAGCACATCGTTATCTTTGAGATTCAAGCCGCTGTTGGCGAACCAGTGAATTTCAAAGGTGCAGCGTATGTGCGAGTTGGAAGTAATCTGACTAAACTGAAAGATTTCCCAGACTTTGTGCGCCAGATATACAATTCACAAAAGGACTGGAGTGCAGAAATCGTTGAAGGAGCAACGATTGACGATCTTGCCCCCGATGCAGTCCAGAAGGCTCGTGAACTTTATGGGAAGAAGCATGAGAAATTGAAAGAAGAAATGAACTCCTGGGATGATGTGAAGTTCCTTAATAAAGCCAAGATAACGCTAAAGGGCAAGATAACTAATACTGCCATATTGTTGTTAGGACGTTCAGAAAGCGAGTTCCTTATTTCTCCAGCTGTTGCCCGCATCCGTTGGATTTACAAGGATTCAACTGGTAACGAAAGGGATTTCTCTATCGAGACATGCCCATTTGTAATTGCAACGGAAACTATTTACAAGAAGATACGTAACTTTAAGTACCGTTATATGAATCCAGCCTTGCTCTCGCTGGTGCCAGACGAGTTGGACACATACGACCCTTTCATTATCCGTGAGGCTCTGAATAATGCCATTGCTCATCAGGACTATGCATGTCACGGAATGATTAACGTAGTTGAAGAAGAAGACAGGCTCATCTTTAGCAATCTTGGCAGTTTTATTCCTAACAGTATCCGTAGCGTGCTTGAAAACGATGCCCCAGAAGAACACTATAGAAACAAGATGCTTGCTAACGCAATGGTGGAACTGGGACTGGTAGATACAATAGGAAGTGGCATTAGGCGTATGTTCAACAAGCAGCGTGACAGACTCTTCCCAATGCCAGACTATGACTTCAGTGACAACAGGGTAAAAGTGACTATTATAGGCAAGGTGTTGGATTTGGACTATGCTATGATGTTGACAAAGGACAAGACACTTAACTTATTAGAGATAGAGATGCTAAGTCGATTGCAGATGCATCGACAATTGAGTGATGATGAGATTGCTTATCTGAGAAAGCGGAGATTAGTAGAAGGTCGTAAGAATGCACTTTATTTTGCCAAGAGCGTGGCTAAGGCTACAGGGCAAGAGGCAAAATACACAAATGATAAAGGTTTTGACGATAACTATTATAAGGATCTTATCATCAAATCAATCACACAGCATAAGAAGATGGGCAGACCCAAGATAAATGAATTGCTGTGGAATAAGCTACCTGACGCATTAAGTGACAAACAAAAAGAGAATAAAATAACTAATTTATTGGCATCCCTCCGAAGGGCTGGTAAAATTATGCAAGGTGAAAAAAGACAATGGGTTTTGAGACTCTTGTAGCGGCCCTCTCATTACAAGAAGTTTACAAGAAATCTACAAGAAAATTACAAGAATCACTGATAAAAACATGCGGTCTATTTGGTGGATTCAGAAGAAATGATTACCTTTGCACCCGATGATAAGTCATGAAACGGCTGGTGGTTCATCTTCGGGTGCTCATTGATAGCAGTTTATAGCAGAACGTGGAATTGAGTACGGTCTCCAAATCGTAACCCCATTTTTCCTCAATTCCCTAGAATGCCTTTATACAAAGAAAGCCTGCAAATTCTTACAAAGTTACGAAAAAACGAGAGAAATGCAAAAGAAAAGCTGGTTTTTCTTTTGCATTTTTGTTTACCATATCACTTTTGTGCGCCTCTTGTATTGATTCGCTTTCCTGTCTTATCCCAAGTAAATATCCATACACCAAGTTGACTGGTGAATGTACTGCTTGAGACAGAAATCACCTCACCCACTGATTGCACTCCAAGAGTCTTCAGCGTTTTGCCCTCAGCATCACATATCAGATAGTAAGCACCACGTTTGGTGACGAAGAAGTCCTTTCCCCATCCCTTGATGTCGCCATATCCGTTACGATACAGCGTCTTTATCTTTTTCCCACTCTCGTCATAGACGTAATACCAGTTCTTCGTGGTCTCAATATGGGAAATCTCCTTCTGTTGAGCCTGTATGGAAACAGCGCCAACGCCCCACAGCATCATGATTAACAGTAGCCTCTTCATCCTACCCAACCAAGATACCTTTAATTCATTCATTGTTGTTAGTCGCATCTTTCCATCCTTTGGAGATTCCATTTTCAGTTGGTTACAATTTGTAACCGACTCATTTCCTTCCTCTTTTAGCCTCTGTTTCAGTTTGTTCCAATACTTACGCGCTGTTTGGTAGTCTTTACTTTCAGTCAAAACATGGCACACATCAACAATGGAGAAGTACCATTTCTGCTGCTCCTCATCCCAAACCGTGCGCACCTTCCTGTCTTCAAACAATTGTATCAAATGCTTCTTTGTCATAAGTGTATCTTTAATAGCGGCAAAGATACGAATAAGTGAGTAAAGAACCAAAGGATTTGTCTCTTTTCTATCCCTGCATTATAGCCGCTCCTTATCAGGGACTCTAAATCTATGGACAAACACAGTTTCACACAAAATCCTGCATTTCTTGCTTTTCCTGCACCAGTATGGAGTGTAGTTTTTATATCCGGCCTTGATACTCTGAGTATCCAGCCTTGATATTCGGAGTATCCAGCCTTGATACTCGGAGTATCAATACTGGATATTAGTTTTTGATACTTTTGTTAATTTTTCTTTATCGCCGTCTTTGGTGCAGGAAATGCTGGAAATGCAGGTTTTTACGATAACAACTTCAGATTCTCTCTTTCTTGGAGCCACTACTTCATTCTGAATGTGGGGATTTCGCACAAACGAGTTGACATTTATCACCTGATTTCTTGTTCGTTTCATAAAAATGTTCGACCTGTACGGTTGAAAAAATGCCTGATATATTTAGGGCAAAGACACATCTGCCTGCTCTTTGATACAATAATATCAGGGGTTCATACAACGGACTTCTTTTTCTTTGGTCTGTTAGGAATCTCATCGTACCTTTGCATCGGAAACGACAAAAAGGAAAAAGTATGAAGACAATTAAAAAGATACTGATAGTCCTATTACTGATAGTAATCTCTGTGCTTGGTTATGGAGCGTGGATATTGTTAGGCAGTAAGACGAGCAATCCCAACAATTACAAGACCATAGGCGACATACCTACCCCCTGGGGCTATGAGAGGGTCAAAGGTGATGATGCTGCCTATAGCGAGTTCCTACGATCTTTGCCATTGAATGGCAGAGGTGCCGACGTGATGCTCTATACAGGAGGGCGCGCTCACTTTCAGTCACTAAACTATGCTGTTGTGGACATTCCCCTGTTGTCGAATGCTGAACAATGTGCCGATGTGTGTATGAGGCTGAGGGCTGAATACCTGTTTCAGACTGGTCAGTACGGGCGAATTCGTTTCAGAAATGTCAATGGCCAAACATTGGCATATAGTGGTGGAAGTTCTCGCAAAGCCTTCGAACATTATTTGCGGAATCTCTATGGCGTAGCCAGCACTTTTTCATTGAGTCGTGAGATGAAAACAAGACGGTTAGCTGACATGCAGCCTGGCGATGTGTTTGTATATGCAGCCGTTGACAGGCCCGGCAATCACAAATACGGTCATGCTGTGATGGTTGTCGATGTGGCAGAGAATAAGGATGGCAAGAAAGCTTTTCTTCTGGCAGAAGGCAATACACCAGCTCGCAACATTCATGTCATGCGGAATTTCGAGAACCCTTTCCGTTCGCCGTGGTTCTTTCTCGACGATGATGCTGACCTGCTGCTACTTTCTGTGTTTCCCTATAAACCAAATGAATTACGTCATTTTTAAAGATATGAAAAAGTCTAAGAAAAAGAAGAAATGGGGCTGTATCACTGCAATGCTACTACTGACTGTGGTAGCGGCAGTGTTCTGCCTGCACTGGGCATGGAAGTATTACGGTCTTCCGGAGTTGCCTGACCGCAGGGAGTATAAGACGATAGAAGAGAGGGCCGAGAAAGCATTGGCTTTTGCCCATCGCCACAACATGAATGAGCATTATGCGTTGTTCGTGGATTATGGCATTCCTTCTGGCACGCCACGACTGTTTGTGTGGGACTTTCAGCAAAAGAAGATTATTGCGAGTACATACGTGATGCATGGCCCTGGCGGAGGAAGTACGGCAGAACGTCCTCGTTTCAGCAACCGCCCAGGGAGTGAGTGCTCATCATTAGGCAGATTCCTCGTGACAAAGGATCGTGGAAACAGACTGAAGCGTAGTTTTCGCCTCAAAGGAATGGACTTTGACAATCAGTCTGCTTATGCAAGAGGCTTGATGATTCATAGTTCCAAATGGGTCGATAACTGGTGCTGGAAGAAGTACATTCCTCTTCATCGTGCAAGTTGTAAAGGCTGTGTCACCGTCTCTTCCAGAGGCATGAACTATCTGTGGCCATTAATCAACAAAGAGAAGAAACCGCTGCTATTGTGGTCCTTTGTCGGTAAACAAAGTTAAAAATGATGTGTATTCTACGTTAGTATCGATTAAAATTTGTATATTTGCCACATGGAATGGCTCAGAATATCTACCAGTACCGAATTGGTGCGAGTCGCTACGGACGAGATTGTCTATGTCCGTGCCGACGGCAACTATTCTGACCTCATGCTGACCAATGGCAAGAGCCGCAAGATGACATTCCAACTTCACTTCTTCGACGAGGTATTCCAACAGCTTCAGAACAACATGTTTGTCCGAGTGGGGAGAAGCCTCATTGTCAATAAGAGATATATCTATGTTATTAACTTGACGGAACAACAACTCATATTATCTGGAGGCGACATGAAGGAACCCATTGTTTTTTATGGGCAGCCTAAAGCCGACAGCCCTCAGAACATTACTCTCGCTCGCGAAGGATTGAAGCAGTTGAAGGAATTACTTGAAAACGAGAAAGGGAACGACAATGGATGAACTGAACAAGCAGAAACCAGAAGTGCCCATCATCATCATTGAGCGTGATGAACAGCCACAGCCCAAGGAGGTTGTGACCAAGGTCGTTTCCCCATCCAGAAAGCAAAAATGGCTGAAGCGATTCCTTGCATTGGCGGCTATTGGCTGTCTGATGGTGGCCGCCCTCTCAGGCTATTATTTTTGGAACTACTATTATAACATAGGCATATCCGTTTCAGTCACACCTGATCAGAATATCGAAAAGCTTCAGCGGCCAGTAAAGCAAGAAGATCCAGGAGTCGTGATGACCAGCGACAGCATCCTTGGTGTGGCCATGGACTTCTACGCCATTCACGGTTTGAAAGCCTCCATCGAGTTTGAAGAGCCTGATACTGCCGACACCTCCGTATATCTCTATTGCCGTTCTGCCGACCATAAAGCAGATGGCAACTACATCGGCTCACTCGTAGTCGATGGTGAGGAACGTCAGAGCGACACCCATCGTCTGGGCTATATGGCAATGCTTGGAGGCAATAGCGTCATTGGCATTTCGAGAAGTGAGAAAGTCAAGGACTATGTTCAGGAGCATGGCGGCTCATTCTTCCGCCAGTTCATCCTCGTCAGCAATGGAGAAATCCCAGGTCGTTTCTTCCTGCATGGCAAGGTTGAGCGTCGCGCTATTGGCCGTATCGACGATCAACTCTACTTCATCGCCACCCGCCACAAGGAAACCCTCTGGGACTTCGCCGATGCCCTCCGCGAATACGGCTTCATCGATGCCATCTACATCACAGGCGGTAATGGATATGTGTTCTATCGCGATAAGGAAGGCATCCGTCATGACTTAGGCGATTCGGCTGATTATCCACACGAAAAGTGGAAAGGAATCATCCCGTGGTTAGTGTTCAGTAATAAATAAATCGGCGCTGGTGTATGTGGTGTATGAGCCCTTGGTGTTATGGTTGAATCCCTGAAGGAAAAAAAGAAAAGAGGTGGGAAGCTACCTCTTCATACTATCTCCTGATATATCAGCACAATGTGCTTTATATCTCCGTTTCCACTCTACATGCATGGAAAGGTTTGATGCTCGTTCAACTTACTTTCTTCGATAGAAAAGTAGAAGCATAATCAAAGCCATAAAGACCTCGCCTGTCATGGTCAATGTAACCATATCAAATTTTTTTTCGTTAATGGTGCAGCCACTGCTCCACCGGAATTATCTGTCAGCACAAATGCTTGACTTTTCCATTATAATAGCAAATCTTGTGCCAAAATATAGGAATACATGACTATATCGACAACTTGGCAGACAAAAATATAAAGCATGGAGAGTATGGAGCGCAAAAATAATAATTGGGAAGAATCAAAAGAATCTTTTACACGGATTAGAATGTCAAAGTGTTTTAAGATATCTTCTAATAGCCGAATAAGTCTCTTAAACTAAAAAGTTTAATACTCTAACGCGTGTATTAGATTAAAGAAATAATATCAAAATATTCTTATTCGTGAGTTAGACCATATTTTAAATAATTATATCAACAAAGAGTTTGAAATTATCAGAAAAAGTATGTATCTTTGTGCCCAGAACACCAAAAAACAAAAGATATGGCAAAAGGTGACGCTTGGAAATGCAGGCAGATAAGACCGCACGGACTGAGTGGTGTGCAGAGAAACTATATGCCGAGGACGCTGAAGACAGAGCCGCAGTTCGGACTAGATGATGTTTATATCACACCGCCGAGACAGAAACGGCGGTACTCAGAAGATTTGTATGTGAGTCCTGTGGAAGTTGAGCGGCAGACGCAACCTACAGGAATTCGGATTTTTGATGATTATCTGATGTATCTTTCGAAAGGCGGCTCCGACATGCAGGCCTTTGCCGATTGTCATGGGTTAAAACGTGAGGACATAGATTCACTAGTGTTTGTGCTAACTGGTATGCGTGGCGTGGATTTTCGCATGGCCTCTCAGGTACGGATAGCGGATGAACTGTTGCGCTACACAGGCTTGCGACTTGACGAGGTAAGCCATCACGCAGGCTTTGGCTCTGCCAACAATCTCTATCTGACCTACAAACGCGAGTTCGGTATTGCCCCAAGCGAGCGTCTGCAGCAATTAAGGCAAGAGAGAGAGGGGAAGATATAAGTTGTAAACTGAAATCTTAATCAGAAAAGAGATGAATGTATATTCACTAAATCCACAGTGGCTTAAATGCAATGTATTGGAAACAATAATTGACATTCTTAAGGTTAAGAGGGTCTATTGCTTTATTCCATCTTATGACTCCAATGAACTAAAAGATGTTGAGACTCTTCTTATATGGGATGGAACTAATTTGGAGGGCTTTTTCAAAAAGTGTGTTTACAATTTTGTTAATATTCTTTCTGAACCGTTGTTTTTCAATGGAGATTATGTCGGTGAGAGAATTGTGAAAAACATGTTTAGTGAAAGCTTGGGCTTGAATCCAATATATAATATTGAAAATCTAAACGACCCCAATATTCTTTTATTATGGACACCTAATGTACACAAACACGGTATAATAACAATGTTCAGAGATTATTCAATGAACATATTGAATAAGTATGGTACAATTGACTACATGGATAGAATTTGTTTTTACTGCTTTGATTCTTTTTTGTCTTATTCCTATATCTTCAAAAAGACCATAAAAAATATGAATATGAAGTGGGAATATAGATTATTCACAGCAGTTATTGCTAGTAGGTACCAACAATACGATTCCGATGGGGTCTCATCTAAATATGTTAATCACTCTTATGATCCATTACTCAGCTATATGTTTGTGAAAACAAATAATAATATTGATGGGAAATCCCTTCAAGACCGTTTCTTGACCAGTGAGGGAATCAAAAAATATGAAGAAAGAACATTACAAGGTTATTTTGAATTCAACAATGCCTCATGGTCAAGATATGAACCTGATGATAGTTTGTATGATAGGGCATGTAAAGCAGAAGAAGATTATATAATTAATAATGGTGGAGACTGGATTTATGATTAACCCCAATTATTCATTAACAAAGACAATTCGTAAGGATGGTACAATTCTCGTTAAGGAAATGTTTAAGTATGGATTGATTGACGAAAACAATTGTATATATTTAAAATGCATATACGATGCTATTTCCTTATTTTCCAATAATTATGCGGAAGTTGTAAGTAATGGGAAAATAGGGCTCGTAAATATTGGGGGGCATATTGTTCTAGAATGTAAATATAATGCAATAAGTGAATTCGACGAAAACAATTTGGCAAGGGTCTCATATAATGGAATGGAGGGCCTCTTTTCGTCTTTGGGAATGTGGCTTATAGAACCAGTATGCCCGATTATTTATCCAGCATATCGTGACAAATATGTCGTATGCAAAAATGAACAATTCGAGGGAACGGATGAGGGGAAAGTTTATAAAAATGATTATTCAAAGTATAGGAGGGGTGATTTTTATTATTTAAGAGATTATGACCGATTCAATAAGAATAATATATATAGAAAGCTAATTTTGCCCAAAGGAAAATATGGTGTTATTGATTCATGTGGTAATACTATCGTCGACTACGAATACGACTCTATATTTCCCTTTGAGGATGGATTAGCCTTAGTGGTTAAAGAAAACCGAATGGGAGCTATAGATGAGTTTGGAACCGAAATTATTCCTGTTATTTATGATAAAATTGATGATTTCTATAAAGGATTCGCATCTGTCAAGAGTAAACATAAATGGGGGGTAATAAATGATTTAGGAGAGATTATAATTCCAATTAATTATGAGAAGGTCATTTGTTGTGGTCCATCACAAATAATGATGCAAAATGGGAATGATATTTACAATTTTAATTCCAAGGGAGATTTGATTTGTCAGAGCAAGGAATATGTGATTCCACGACTTGACTTAGGGAGCTATGAATTTTCTTGGACAGATTGCTTTAAAAAAGCAGATTTAATATTTGCAGATGATTATAGTTTCTATAATGCGATGGAATTATGGAACAAATGATAATTGCGTATTATTATGATAGCTATGAACGCGCAAAGGAGCACCTGATCGTAACAAAACGAGTAGGGGAGATTCCTCAATATGGAAGTCTTATCGTATTAAAAAATAAAAAATACAAGATAGTGCAAGCTGATTATGATTATGAGGTTTGCCAATCGTCTGGAGTTATGATTTATGATGTAATAGTATCTGAAATATAGAAATAAAAAGCAAACAACATGTCACTATTTCAATATGATTTTAAGTGCCCTAAATGCGGAAGAAAGGACATTGATTTGGAAGAAGGTATCTGGCTCTTTTATAAAGCGGAAACAGACATATATAAATGTATGTATTGTGGGCATCTTTTTTCTAATACCCATGAATCTGGTGAAAGAGATTCCTCTGCAAGTTGCCCTAAATGCGGAGGCTATTCAGAAGTGTGGGATTATACATGTCCCTATTGTGGTACAAAAATGGAAAGTTTTGGTTCACGTTTTATTTTATTGAAATGTAACTCATGTGGCAGTAATTTTGTTATCCATGAAGACAATTATCATAGTAAGTTGGAACACAAATGCCCGAAATGTGGAAGCACAGATACTGAAAAACAGACTATTACCTTGTAATCTTTCAAGCTAAACGAGATATGGCAAAACGCAGAGAAATAAGAAATAGCACGGCTGAGTTCCTCATCTTCCAGATAGAAGGGAAGGAGCAGGGCGTAGAGGTGTACTATAAAGACAAGACTGTTTGGTGTACCCAAAAGGCGATGGGAATGTTGTTCGACTGTACCTCTGACAATATAAGTGTACATTTGCAGAACATCTATGATACTGCAGAACTAAAAAAGGAGGCAACTACCGAGAAAATTTCGGTAGTTCGGCGTGAAGGTAACAGGGATGTCAACCGTACGCTTCAGTTCTATAACCTTGATGCGATTATCAGTGTTGGTTATCGTGTGAACTCCATTCGGGCTACTCAGTTCCGCCAATGGGCCACAAGTGTACTGCGTGAATATGCCATTCGTGGCTATGTGCTGGACAGGAAACGTATGGAGAATGGAACTTTCTTAGATGAAGACTATTTCGAGCACCTGTTAGCAGAGATTCGTGAGATTCGCTTGTCAGAGCGACGGTTCTATCAGAAACTGACGGACATCTACGCTACAGCTATTGATTACAATCGTGATGCACCAACAACAAGACTCTTCTTCAAAATGATGCAGAATAAGATGCACTATGCCGTACATGGCCGAACTGCCGCTGAGTTGATTGTGGAGCGTGCTGATGCTGAACAGGAACACATGTTGTTGACGACCTGGGAGAATGCTCCTGACGGCAAAATTGTCAAGACAGATGT
>JAEEGF011206665.1_pt1 | contig 21315 bp, 12 predicted proteins | sample 9134171 | NCBI WGS metagenome assembly JAEEGF01 (sample SAMN16246542, study PRJNA631951) | gut metagenome | biome: gut microbiome; feature: rumen; material: AP-attached | host: Bos | place: Iran: Karaj | collected 2018-10 | reverse complement strand
TGTTTTCCAAGAAAATTACGTAAAAACCGTTACGTAAAATATGTAATGTTTTTGAAAATGCTTCTAACGTAATGAAACAAACCACCCAATGTTATTTAGAGCGCGGCAGCCAATACCTCATGCTGCACCGCACCAAGAAGGAAAACGATGAGAATCACGACAAATGGATTGGCGTGGGCGGTAAGTTCGAGGAAGGGGAGAGCCCCGAGGACTGCATGAAGCGCGAAATCTGGGAAGAAACGGGTTTCACCGTTACCCAATGGCGCTATTGTGGTATTGTTACCTTTGTGCACAACATCTGGCCTGCCGAGCAGATGCACATTTTTGTCTGTACAGAATGGGAAGGGGAACAAATTGAATGCAACGAAGGAGATTTGGAATGGATTGAAAAACAAAGGCTTTTAGAACTGCCCTCTTGGGAAGGCGACAGGATTTTCCTAAAGCTGATTGATGAGCATCGGCCATTCTTTTCCTTGAAGCTCACTTACGAGGATGATACGCTGAAAGAAGCCGTTTTGAATGGGGAGATAATGGCTCGTTCATGAAAAAAACTTGTTTTTTCAGACTAAAAAACATATTTTTGCGGTTCTATATATAAAAGCTGTCGGGCAGCACGCCTTCGACCGCAAATTGAATGGTATGGTTTTTGCGAAAAAACGTGCTTGTTCCTTGTCGGCACCAAATGTTGAATTTAAATATTGCACAACATGAAGAAACACTTAATAGTCCTTGCCGCACTGCTATTTGGACTTTTTGGGTCAATCCTTGCCCAAACTATTGTCAATGCGGATTTCGAAAGCGGGAATTCCGGATTTCTAACGGATTATACTTATGTGAATCCACAGTATAATGGTCAAAATGTGGGCATAGAAAACGGAAAGTATACGATTGACAACACTTCGTATGGACATGGTATCGGTTATGTCGGCTGGCCAACGGTTTTGGGTTATGGTGGCTCAGGCAAATATATGCTTGTCAATGGTTATGGTGGCAACTCGAGTTCTACCAAAGTGGTATGGAAACAGACCGTTACCGTATCTTCCAATACCAATTATGCCTTTTCGTGTCAAGTAGTAAATTTGGCCCAATCCTTTATGGGATATAGCCCCAACCCGGCAATATTGAGACTAAAAATCAATGGAAATCAGGTAGGTGACGATTTGACGGTGGCACAAAACAATAATTGGCACGAGTGGACGAATGAATGGTTTAGTGGAAACGCAGTGCAAGCAATGATTGAGATTTATGATGTTTATACGGGCGACCAAGGTCTTGGTGACGACTTCGGCCTTGATCATATTTCTTTGACTCCGTTGGCGACATATAGCGTAACAGCGGTAGACGATGAGGCATCGGTTTGTTTGAACCAACAGGTGCAGATAGAAGTATTGGATAACGATATTATTTTGCCCAACAGTCAGGGCGTGACGGTGCAGATTACCCAACAACCTTCCCATGGCATGGCTTCGGTTAATCAAACCACACATAGAATTACTTATTATTTCAATGAGCAGGGCTATACAGGTGGCATCGACCAAATCAAATATAAGGTAACCATCCCCCATGGCGAAAATGACGAGGCCTGGGTGTATATTAATACGAATTTGCCACCCAATGTGGGCTGGATTGACCCTCCAGGAACAATTTGTGCGGGCGGTCCTTTGGGTATTCCAACACCTGAGGTGGTGCCCAATCAAGGAACAGGACAATGGGTGTGTTGTCCGTACAATGGTAATGTCAATGAATACGTGCCTTTTGATGAGACCAACGTTCCCATCGGTATGAATGGCTATTATGTGAAGTTTAAGGTCATAAGTGATTGTGGTGATGGCTACAGCAATTCCGTTCAGATTTCAGTGACCAACGGCCCAAGTTTTACAGGACAAACACCTCAGGTTCAGCCGATTTGTGCAGGTGGCAACTTGAACTTGACCCCACCAGCGTTCAATACTAACGGCTCAACCATCACAAATCAAGGTTGGGTGATTTCTCAAACGGAAAACGGAACCTACAACTCATTTAACCTGAATAACATTCCGTCATCTTACAATGGCTGGTACATTTGCTACATGGTGGAAAGCAGTTGCGGTCCCATCTACAGCACACCCAAACGCCAATTGACGGTGAATACAGCACCTGACATCACAGGAACGCTGCAAGCTCCACCAGCGATTTGTGCAGGCGACGACCTTGTAGTTTCAGCACCAACCTATAGTGGAAGCGGCACAGGATCATGGGAAATCAGCCAAAACCAGAATGGTACATACCAATCCTTTAGCCTTCAGAATGTTCCGGTGACATATAACAACTGGTACCTGCATTACAAAGTGACCAACGATTGCGGCAACGATGTCAGCAATGCGGTTCAGATTCATGTGTATGATGCGCCCACGATTGGCACACCAGTTGCCCCGCAAGCCATTTGCGCAGGTGGCAGTTTCGCCCTGACCACGCCGACTATCCAAAACAACGGCTCCACCATCACCAACCAAGGTTGGCAGATTGCGGCCACCCAAAACGGCACTTATAATAACTTCAATAACAATAATGTACCATACACCTATAACGGCTATTGGATTCGCTATTTTGCTGAAAATGACTGCGGCGAGACCCATAGCGTGAGCGTTCAAGTAACGGTGAATGACGAACCATTGGTAGGCCCAATTATGGCTCCGGCAGGCATTTGTGCAGGCCAGTCCTTCTCCTTGACCGTGCCGACCATCCAATGGCGTCATGTCAACCAAGGTACTGGCAGTTGGGAGATTCAAATCAATGGTACTTGGCAGGCTTTGAACAATAACAATATTCCGTTTGCTTACAATGGTTGCAGCATCCGTTACAAAGCCGTCAACGGCTGCGGCACGGCCTATTCGACGAACAACGTGCAGGTGACGGTGTATTCCACTGAACCGACATACGATACTATCACCGCTTGCGACACATACGTTTGGAACGGTGTGACCTGCAATCATACAGGCAACTATCAGGCGCAAGTGCAGAATGAGAATGATTGTACCATTACAGCCCACTTGTATTTCATCATGAGCGATGCTTATACTGAGACCCAATCTGTTTCGGCATGCAACGCTTACACATGGCCAAAAAATGGTGTGACTTACAACAGCACAGGCAGTTACGAGTATACCGTTGAAAGTGGCGATCCCTTGATATGCGACAGTATTTTTACCTTGAATCTGACCATAAACCATGCGCCTGAGATTATGGGCAACATTTCGGCTCCGACGGATATTTGCTCAGGAAGTCCTTTGAATGTTGTTGCGCCGCAATACGCTTTCAATCATACCGATGGGGGAGAGGCCCATTGGGAATATGCCACTTCGCAGAACGGACCTTTTTCAGCCTTTGACCCATCGACAATTAATTTGAACTTTGGTACGTATTACTTGCGCTTCGCGGTCAGCAATGCTTGTGATGAGGTCTTCAGCAATGTGGTTTCGTTCCACGTCAATGACGTGCCTCAGACTGTCATGCAGCTTTCCCCACAGCAAGTGTGCGAAGGCCAAAGCCTTGAGTTGCCAAATGTGAATGTGGTTTGGAACAATACGAATGAGAATGACCGCATTGCCCAATGGCAGATGTCCTCTACTCAGAATGGCACATACGCACAAATTGACCCGACCATGCCCATGCAAATGAATTATAACGGCTATTGGCTGCGTTTCTGGGCACACAATTCCTGCGGTGATGATTATGTGGGTCCGGTGCGGATTACGGTGATTGCTGAAGTGGAAGAGACACTTCCTACCATCGAGGCTTGCGATTCCTATACTTTGGGGTCAGGCGAGGTGATTACGGAGAGTCAAGTGGTTGATTATGAGACTTACGACCCCTGTCTCCATATCATTCACCAACCGATTGAAATCAATCATAGCGACTATGTGGTAGAGCCTATTACTTCGTGCCATGAGACATTTGAGTGGCATGGGATGACCTTCTATCATTCCGAACAGACGCAATACGCTACCGATACGTTGACCAATATGTCGAACTGCGACAGCGTGGTGGAACTGCAACTTGATTTCGACGAGTATTCCTCTTACACGCACAACAGAACGGCCTGCGATTCCTACGTTTGGGAGATGAAACCTGATTATGTCTATACGGAAAGCGCTCGTGACTCGGTGTTCGTGCCTGCCGTGGGTCCGGATGATTGCGACACTTGGTATTTCCTCGAACTCACCTTGGGTCACAATTCCATCCATGAAGGCGAGCCTATGACGGAATGCAGCGGATTTGTCTGGCATGGGGTTCCTTACTATGAGAATGCCGTGGTGTATGATACCTTGTATACAGCCGTGACGCATTGCGACAGCATCATTGTCTATGACCTGACCATTATCCCACCACTTTCTGGCGAGGAGAGCATTGAATCATGCCAACCCATTTGGTGGCAGGAACACTATTGCGAGGAAGACGGTGATTATCAGCATGTCTTCCAATCGGTTCAAGGCTGTGACAGTATCGTCACCATGCATTTCAGCCTCTCTGATGTCATTGTCCATGAGTTCGACACCTTGGCTTGTGAGCCTTTCACTTGGTTTGACTACAGTTGCAACCAAAGCGGAATGACATGCACACACAATTTCCTTACTCCGTTGGGCTGCGACAGCACGGTCATTATGCATGTGGATATCAACTCCATGGAGATGAGCACCCAGTTCATTGCGGCTTGTGATTATTACGAGCTGGATGGAGTGGTTTATGAAGAGCCAGGGGTTTACATCATTAATATGGATACGGTGTTCAGTCAGCAGGGCTGCGACAGTATCGTCTATCGGATAAGGCTCGAAATCAAGGATTCGGATCAGATGGGGCATATCAATGGTTCGCCGAATGTGTACGTGGCATCGAACCTGATCAGTGGCATTTACCGTTACGAACTCGATAATGCGGAAATTCAAGGAGATGTCAATTGGAGCTTGTCCAATCCCGAGTGGTTGGTTGTGGATGCCCAGGACAACTATTGCCATGTGTTTGTCGCTTCACCAGGAGCCAGTACTTTGACGGCTACCTTCATAACGGCAGAATGTGGTGAAATCAGGCGTAATTTCGAAATCAATGCAGGCTACTTCGATGTGGATGATTATCAAGTGGTTGATGTCAATGTGTTCCCCAATCCTACAAAAGGTACAGTGACCATTGAGTCAGAAGGCATCGAAAGCATCCGCATTACGAACATGATGGGTCAGGTGCTTGAATTGCGCGAATGCGGTCGCTCGAATCAAGTCGTCATGAGTCTGGCTGGCTATATGCCCTCCGTCTATTTGTTTGAAATCAATACGGTGAACGGAATGGTGAAACGCCGCGTGGTGCTATGTAGGTAGTTTGAGTTTTTTCGCTGTATGTTTTGAGTTATGCCAAAAAGATAGTATTTTTGCAGTCCATCAACAAAATTGCTTGCATCATGCAGAAACTGCCCATCGGAATACAGAGTTTTGCGAGCCTTCGCAGAGATGGCTTCGCCTACGTCGACAAAACCAAATTGGTGTATGACCTTGTTCATAATGGGAAGTATATTTTCCTCTCACGTCCGCGAAGGTTTGGGAAAAGCCTGTTGTTATCCACATTGAAGGCATACTTTGAAGGGAAAAAGGAACTGTTTGAAGGTCTGGCTATTGCCGAAATGGAGCAGGCATGGGAACCTTGTCCTGTACTTTATTTGGATTTGAATGTGGGATTGTATAATTCTGTGGAAGGCTTGTTGGAGGCACTCAATTCCAACCTCATCGATTGGGAAGAGAAATATGGCATCAAGCTAGTCACGACTGACCCAGCCCAACGGTTCAGATATATTATCAGAACCTTGGCACAGAGTATGGGTAAAGAAGTAATCATCCTCGTTGATGAATACGACAAGCCGCTTCTGCAGGCTATAGACGATGAGCCCTTGCAGCAAGACTTCCGCAACATCTTGAAAGCGTTTTACAGCAACTTGAAGACCTGCGATGAATACATCCGTTTCGCCATGCTCACGGGTGTTTCGAAATTCTCCAAAATCAGCCTTTTCAGTGATTTAAACAATTTGACGGACATTTCCTTGGACGAACGCTATGCCGACATCTGTGGTCTCACCGCTGATGAAATAGAAAAGACTTTTGACGATTGTCTTGAAAATTTCGCTCAAAAAGAAGGTTCCGACAAGGTCGCCGTCATGGAGCAGATGCGAAAGATGTACGATGGTTACCATTTTTCGAGGAGCATGTCGAAAGATATGTATAATCCATTCAGTGTACTAAACGCATTGGATAAATGTGATTTCGAAAATTATTGGTTCTCGACAGGCACGCCGACTTTCCTCATCAAATTGTTGCAAAACGGCGACTACGATCTGCAGGATTTCTCCAAAGGAGAACTGTGGGCAAGCGACCTTGCAGCCAAAGAGAGTTTGAAGCAGGAGCCCATCGCTATGTTTTATCAAACGGGTTATCTGACAATTAAAGGATATGACAAGGAACTTGAGCTGTTCCGTCTTGGCTTCCCTAATCGCGAAGTGGAGCAGAGTTTCCTCAAATTCCTCCTGCCGCGCTACACGGGAAACACCGATAACCGTTCCTCGGTATTCATCGGGTATTTCGTGCGCGACCTTCGCAGTGGCGACATCGAAAGTTTCCTGAACCGGATGAAGAGTTTCTTCGCCGACACACCATACGAACTGATACGTGACTTGGAGAACCATTACCAAAACGTGATGTTCACCATCTGTCGATTGATGGGCTATTATACACAAGCCGAATATCACACTTCAAGTGGACGTATCGACATGGTGGTGAAAACACAACAAAACACATACGTTTTTGAGTTCAAGTTCAACAAGTCGGCAAAGGAAGCATTGGAGCAGATTGACACGAAAGACTATCCTCTGCCGTTCAGTGCTGACGGACGGAAATTGTTCAAAATCGGCATCAATTTTTCAAAGGAAACCAATAATATAGATGACTTTGTTTGGGAAAATGTATAAAAGTTATGACCTATGAGATTCCGTTTTACTATCATAGTGGCCTTGTTGAGTTGTTTGACAACGACTGTTTTTAGCCAGCCAGTCGTCATAACGCCACCTTCAGCCACCATACAGCCTGGCCAGTCGGTGACCCTCACCGCCTCGGGAGCAATGTATTACCAATGGTCGCCAGCCACTGGCCTTTCGACTACCGAAGGACCGGTTACCGTTGCTTCGCCCACAGTCACCACTACTTACACCTGTGAAGGTTATGCCCCGGGAGCGGAGAGTGTCGTTAACGGCGATTTTGAGCAGGGCAATGTGGGCTTTACCTCTTCCTATGAATACAATTCCAACCTCTGGAATGAGGGAACCTATTATGTGGATTCTGATGCCAGCCTGCACCATGAAAATTTCCACGGATATGGTCATGGTGGTAGCGGCAATTTTATGATGGTCAATGGTTCCATCAGCCCGAATACAAACGTCTGGACAGAGCAAATCAGCGTGGTTCCCAATAAATGGTACGCTTTCTCGACTTGGGCGTGTACGCTGGCGGGTGTCGCCGGCCAGATGGCTTTGCTTCAGTTCAGCATCAACGGCACACAGATTGGTGACATATTTTCGGCTCCACCATCGACCATGATTTGGGAACAATTCTATGAGCTTTGGTACAGCGGCAACTCAACCACCGCCACTATAACCATCCTGAACCAAAACACCAACGGCGACGGCAACGACTTTGGCTTGGATGACATCTCCTTCCGTGAACTTGTGCTCGTGGGCAACCCGACCTGCACGGTCTATGTGGGTAGCATGAGTGCCACAGCCACCGCTGATGACACTGAGCTCTGCGAAGGTGAGTCAACGACACTTCATGCTTTGCCGACTGGCGGCTCGGGCAACTACTCCTATAGCTGGACACCCGCCAACAGCCTGAACAACGCCAATATCCAGCATCCAGTGGCAACCCCGCCTGTGGGTACGACCACTTACACCTGTCACATCACCGACAATAGTTGGGGTACCTCGCAAAATGTGAGTGTCAGTATCGTGGTGCATCCCAACGAGGAAGCACATGAGTATGAGACTATTTGCGAAGGCGATACTTACGATTTCTATGGCCAGACGGTCAGTGCTCCGAATACGTATGAATATCACACGGAAACCCAATTTGGATGCGACAAGACCATCTACTTGCATTTGGACAACTGGCCGATTTATGACGAGACCACCATCACTGAATACATCTGTAATGGCGAGAGCTACACTTTTTATGGAACCACATACGACCAAACCTGTCAAGTGTCCTATACCGACCATAGCGTCCATGGTTGTGACAGTATCGTCAGGCTTAATCTGACGGTGTATCCGCCTAACGATACCACGCTTATAGACCCCAGCATTTGTATTGGAGATACATACAACTTTCATGGAACGCTCTATGACCAAGACGGTAAAATCGCCTATTTCGACACCATCGACAACCACGGCTGCCTGAAGGTGGAGAAGTTGGTGCTTACCGTCGACGAATACCAAATGCCTCCAGTACTCAACCAATATGAGTGTTATGCGAACGGAACAACGCCCAATTGGTACTGGGATAAAACCGGAATCACCTACCATGAAGACATTTACGATGAAATCATCCTTGACGACCCGAACGGCGGTTGCCCTATTAAGCATAGGCTGAACCTTAGGTTCCACGAAGAATATTACAACGAGGAATCGAAAGTGGCTTGCGACTTTTATTATTGGCCTATCACAGGGGAGACCTATTACGACAGTCAGGACAGGATAGAAAAGACGTTCCATCATGATTTCGGTGACAAATCGTGTGACAGCACCTATGTGCTTCACCTTGTGATTAGCGATTACGAGACGTCAGAATTCGATGTACCGCAAGAGGAAAGTTGCGACAGTTATTTTTGGGATCCCAAAGGTCTGGAATACGAAACAGAAGACCCATTTGATCCTGAAAACCATGTTTTTACCGAATCGGGCTCTTACCACAGGAGATATAAGAACACGATGGGTTGCGACAGTTTGGTGACCATGAATGTACAGTTCCAGTACACGCCTTCGCCCACCGAAATCTATCCCATGGATAGCACAAATACAGCTCCCCATTGGGTCGTCACGGCTACCGAGTTCCAAATCAACTCGTATGATTTCCATCTGTGGGATACCAACCCGAATTGTTATTGGGACACCGTCACATGGAGCTTCGAGGAGCCTATGCTTTGGGTGCTTGAGCCTTTTGGTGAAAAGGGCAAACATTGTAAAATTTATGTTCTGAATCATGTGGACGACACCGTTTGGCTGAATGCTCATGCCTTCAACCGTTGTGCTTCGGAAGAGGGTATTGTGCAAAGATACTGGTTCATCTGCTCGTTCTATGGACTTGAAGAGGGCGGTGCTTCGACAGGCTCAGCAACCGCTCGCTTTGAGGTTTTCCCCAATCCTAACGACGGACAGATGACGCTGCAATTGGAACATCTGATCGGCAAAGTGGACATCAAGGTGTATGACATGTTGGGCAACCTAATGGACCAGATCCAGACGTAGAACGGAATGGAATTTAACACGATGCCTTACGACTTGAAATGCAGTTCTGATGGAATGTATTATTTCGTCGTCACAGGAAAGGAAGGTGTCGTGACCAAAAAAGTGATTGTTAACAATAAGCGATGAAAAGACTCTATTTGGTCATATTATGTTTGGGCATTACCTTTGGTTGCATGGCGCAAATCGATACCGAGTTTTGGTTTGCCGCTCCCGACCTTGAGGCCAACCATGCCCAACAACCCATACGGTTTTGCGTAGTATCATACGAGACTGCCACCACGGTGGTGTTTGAACAGCCCGCCAATGCTTTTTATAGCCCGCAGACTTTTCATCTTGAAGCCAATGACTGCTATGTATACGATGTGTCAAACATCATCAACATAGTGGAGACCCAACCTTACAATACTGTACTTGATTACGGTTTCTATATCCATTCCGACGCGCCTGTCTCGATATATTACGAGTCGGACAACAACAATAGCGAGATCTATTCACTGAAAGGTCGCAATGCCTTGGGTACCAACTTTGTGGTGCCTATGCAATACACGTTCGAGAATTTTTATTCCAGCACTTGCAGCCGTATCGAGGTGGTGGCATCAGAGGACGACACGGAGGTGACTTTTGTCCCTTCTGTCTCCATCAAGGATTTTGGGATGCCTGGCATTCCGATTACGGTCACGCTCAATCGAGGACAGTCGTATGCCATCGAAGCTGCCAGTCCGCAGGGCTCAGCCCATCTGCGCAATACCCGAATCACTTCCACCAAACCTATTGCCGTCAACACTTCGGACGACTCGGTGAACCTGGGCGGGCACTATGACCTTGTCGGCGACCAAATCGTCCCCATCGACCTGTTGGGTACTGACTACATCGCCATTTGGAACAATAATCCCGACGAATACCTCTTCTTTTTCCCGACGGAAGACAATACCAACATTTACTTGAATGGAGGTACTATGCCCATCGCCACTTTGGACGTTGGGCAGGAATACACTTGTCAGCTTACTTCAGCGGTAGTCTACATCCATGCCGATAAGCCTATTTCTGTGTTCCAGCTGTCTTCAAGTTCGCAGAATGAGTTTGGTGGCACGGTTTTGCCCCAAATCAGTTGCACCGGTTCACTCAAGACAGTATACAAACGCCAGAGTACCTCCAACTTGGTGGTCACGCTGATTGTCAGGACACCCTACACCGATGGTTTCGTCCTCAACGGCAATTCAACCTACATTACTGCTTCTGACTTCACCCCTGTGCCCGCCAATCCTGACTATTCCTATTGCAAGAAGAACGTCAGCAACTATGTTCCCACCAACGGCCTAATGTCGCTTGAAAACACTTACGCAGAAGGCTATTTCCATTTGGGTATTTTGACTGGTATTGAAGGAGATACTTGGAATTATGGTTATTTCTCTGATTATCAACCCTACGCCTTTGCGGAGTTTCTGATGGACGATACCTATTGCTCGGGTCAAGATATTGAGTTCTATTATTCGACGGAAAACGTGTCCAATCTCATTTTGGTGCTTCCTGACGGCAGTGTTGCGGAGTTACCATTTGTGTTGGACAACGCGCAAGCCGAACAGTCAGGCCGTTATTCGCTTCGTGGTGAGGACTGCAATGGCGTGCGCATATTGGATGAGATTGACATTACGATCAATGACCCTGTCCAGACACAGGTTTACATCAATGGCTGCGACAATGTCGTTTGGCATGGCCACACCTTTTCGCATTCTCTCGATACGGTCTGGATGGAGCCAAGTGCAGGTCTTGATGAATGTGACAGTGTCTTTTTGCTCCATTTTACCGTCTATCCGCCCAACGATACCTTGATTGTTGACCCCAGCATTTGTGTCGGAGATACTTACAACTTTCATGGAATACTCTATGATCAAGACGGCCAAATCGCTTATTTCGATACGGTCGACAACCACGGCTGCCTGAAGGTGGAGAAACTTGTACTTTCTGTCGACGAATTTCAGATGCCGCCTGTGCTTAATCAGTACGAGTGTTATGCGCATGGGACGTTGCCAAGTTGGTATTGGGACAAGACCGGAATCACCTATCATGAAGACACTTACGACGAAATCATCCTTGACGACCCAGATGGCGGTTGTCCCATCAAGCATCGGCTGAACCTCAGGTTCCATGAGGAGTTTTATCAGGCGGAGACGAAAGTGGCCTGCGATGCCTACTATTGGCCTATCTCCGGCGAGACATACTATGAAAGCCAGAATGGGATTACGAAGACCTTCCATTACAGTTTTGGGAATACGGAATGCGACAGTACCTACGTCCTTGACCTGACCATCTCCAACTATGAAACGAATGAGTTCACCGTTTCGGAGGAAGAGAATTGCGACAACTACCTTTGGGACCCGCAAGGACATGCGTACAGTACTGATGACACTTACGACCCAGCAGACCATGTTTACACTGTGTCAGGCACTTACCAGAGGACATACAAAAACCAGATGGATTGCGACAGTATTGTCACCATGCATGTGGATTTTGACTATACACCGCATCCTACCGAAATCTATCCTATGGACACGGCCAATCATGCCCCGCACTGGGTCGTCACCGCGACGGAATTCCAAATCAACTCGTACGATTTCCATTTGTGGGACACCAATCCTGAATGCTCTTGGGATACGGTTACCTGGAGTTTCGAGGAACCGATGCGATGGGTGCTTGAGCCTTTTGGCGACAAGGGCAAACGCTGCAAAGTGTATGTGTTGAATCATGTGGATGACACGGTTTGGCTTGATGCCCACGCATTCAACCGTTGTGCCCCAGAAGAGGGCATCAGGCAGAGATATTGGTTTATCTGCTCATTCTACGGAGTTGATGAATACGGCTCTTCGACAGGCTCAGAGGCCGTTGGATTTAATGTGATTCCCAATCCGAATGATGGTCAGATGAAACTTGTTTTCGACCATCTTACAGGTAAAGTGGAGGTCAAGGTGTATGACATGATGGGTAATTTGATTGATCAAATCCAAACCACTAATACCTTGAAATCTTACGAATTGGTATACAATTTGGTGGGTCGTGCAAAAGGTGTCTATTTCTTTGTGGCTTCAGGGAAGGAAGGCACCGCGACTAAAAAGGTGATAATCGAATAAAAAGATTGACTATGAAAAACAAGAAATGTATATGGTGCTTTTGCCTCCTCTTTTTAGGTGGCTTGGCACTGACTTCCTGCACGAAAAACGACGACGACACTATTGCGCTCATTGGCACGGAGTACTATGTTGATGACATCCTTTCGGTGATTCCCGACTCGTTGCAGACGCGATTTTTTGCTGAGTTTGACAGCATTCCAAAAGGTCCAGTGCCACCAAAGATTGAAGGCAGCTATGTGATGGATCCCAAGGAGCGGGTGAGTTCCAATGTACCTGTGTGGCCACTGCAAGCCCATGAGCCTAACCTGTATATGCGCTTCTCGAACCAGCACAACGGCATTGTCAAGATGGACCTAAATGAGACCACTGAAACCGTGACCGATACGGTCTTCGTGTGTGGCAACGACAATGCTTTTGCTGTGTATTTCATTGAGAACAAACAATACGAGATTCCCTTTAATGGCTTGACGTATCATGCTCGTGTAAAACGTGGTATCGTCATGAAAGGTCAGGTGACTTCCGAGGGGCTGAAGGATTTTCGTTACGCCACCATTATCATGGAAGCAGAGGACGTCTCCAACGGCCTTATCGGTCAATACGATAACGGTTCCTATTTCATTTATAAGGATGGTGACGGAATAGCAAAAAGAGAGGAATGGTAAATTTGTGAAGCGATGAAGAGGTATTTGATAATCATATTGATAGGTCTTGGCTTTGTTGGGGCTTCCTATGCACAGGTGAAAACCAACCAGACGACTGAGGAAGCAATGTCCATCGGTTTGAAAGGTGGCCTGAATGTGCCGAGGATGCTTTATTTCAATAATGAAGCATTGAGCCAGCTGCCCCAAGCCTTTACCTTGACCCCAATGGGTGGTCTGTTTGTTGACATCCCGATGGGTAATCTTTTTGTGCTGTCACCTGAGTTTGTGTATCTGAAACGCGGCACGGATATCAGTTACGAGCATTTTTCGGGTGCTAAAGTGCATTATTCGATGTCGGTTCACTATGTGGATTTCCGTTTGCCTTTAGAAATACGTTGGCCTATCAAGCCGTATTTCCAGCCTTATCTTATGGTGGGTGCCGAAGGTGGTGTGCGCTTGGGTGGTCAGATTCACATTGACCGGACTGCACCTATCGTATTGGACCAGACCATCGATGTGGGTGATGCCAACATGAGCTTGATTCACGCCGGAGCTTTTGCCGGAGTAGGCATCCGCAGCAGAATCGGTTTGGGAAGCCGTCATATCCTGCTCAAACTCAGTGCTTCTGCCCATCAAGGATTGCTCGACAACTATGGTGCTGCCGAGAAAGAAGGAAGCGTTCCCGCTGTTAATGTCAATGCTTATCAAGTGACAGGTTGGCGTCTGTCACAAGGTTTGGAAGTCTGCTTAAGTATAGCGATTCCTTTGGAGAAACGTGTTGAGGATGCTTGCTCAACCTTCGCCAACGACCGTTATCGTCGCCATGGGAAAGGTAGACATCTCTTTGGGTACTAAATCACTCTAAATACGTGTAGCCGTACAATCCAGAACGATAGTTGGACAAAAATTCTTTTCCTTCTTCGACTGTAATCTTGCCCTCCTTCACGCACTTCGTGACCCAGGTTTCCACCGCACGAACAAGTTTCTTCGGGTTATATTGCACATATTCCAACACGTCAGCAACAGTCTCGCCATCAATGACTTGGTCGATATAGTAGCCCTTTTCGTCCACTGAGATATGCACCGCGTTAGTGTCGCCAAACAGGTTGTGCAAGTCGCCCAAGATTTCCTGATAGGCACCTACGAGGAATACACCTATATAATAATGCTCCTTGTCGTTGAACGAGTGCAGCGGGATGGTGTGTTGCGTCGACTTGGCCACGAAGTTGGTGATTTTGCCGTCGCTGTCGCAGGTGATGTCCTGCAAGGTGGCGAGGTGCGTTGGGTTTTCGTCAAGCCTTTGGATGGGGATGATAGGGAAGAGTTGGTCGATGGCCCAAAGGTCGGGCAGCGACTGGAACAGCGAGAAGTTGCAGAAATATTTGTCGGCCAGCAACTTGGGAAGTGAGGTGAAGTCTTCAGGTACGCGCTTCAGGCTGTTGGCGATGTGGTTCACCTCGCGGGCGATGCTCCAGAACAGCCTTTCGATCTTGGCCCGCGACTTGAGGTCGAGCAGGCCGAGGCTGAACAGGTTGAGGGCTTCCTCGCGGATTTCTTGCGCGTCGTGCCAGATTTCCAAGGACGAGCTTTTGGTGAGTTCGTCCCACGACTCGTAGAGCTCCTTGATGAGTTCGTGGTCGTTTTCCTCGGGTTCTTCGTTGTCATCCCACTCGGGCAACGAGGTCTTTTCCAGTACCTCGAAAATCAGCACGGAGTGGTGCGCGGTAAGGGCGCGGCCCGACTCGCAGATGACGTTGGGGTGGGGTAGTTCGTTCTTGTCGCAGGCGTCGACGATGGTATAAATCGCATTGTTGGCGTATTCTTGGATGCTGTAGTTCACCGAGCTGGCGCTGCTGGAACTGGTGCCGTCGTAGTCCACGCCAAGACCGCCGCCCATATCCACATATTCGATATGGAAGCCCATCTTATAGAGCTGCACGTAGAATTGTGCCGCTTCACGTAGGGCCACATTGATTTTCTTGATTTTGCTGACTTGGCTGCCGATGTGGTAATGCACGAGCTTCAGGCAGTCTTTCATATCGTGCTCCTCAAGGAAGTCCAAGGCTTCCAAAAGCTCGGAAGAGGTGAGACCGAACTTGCTGCCGTCGCCGCCCGACTCTTCCCATTTGCCTGAGCCGGAACTGGCCAATTTGATGCGCACACCCAAATTCGGCGTGACTTTGAGTCGGCGGGCGATTTTTGCAGTGGTTTTCAGCTCGTTGAGTTTCTCGATGACGATGATGATCTTGCGGCCCATCTTTTGGGCGAGCAAGGCCAGTTCGATGAATTCCTCGTCCTTGTAGCCGTTGCAGACGATGAGCGAGTCGGAGTCGGTGCCGAGCGCGATGATGGCGTGAAGCTCAGGCTTGGAGCCGGCCTCAAGGCCGATGTTGCACTTCTTGCCATGGCTGACGATTTCCTCGACCACAGGACGCATCTGGTTCACCTTGATGGGCATGACGACGAAATTCTGGCCGTGGAACTCATATTCCTTGGCCGCCTCCTTGAAACAGGTGTCGATTTTGTTGATGCGGTCGTCCAAGATGTCGGGGAAACGCAGCAACATGGGGGCTGAAACGTCCCTAAGTGACAGTTCGTCAACAAGTTCCGGAAGGTCGACAGAAGTGCAGCCTTCTTTCGGCGTCACGACCATGTGGCCTTTCTCATTGATGGAAAAATAATTGCCACCCCAGCCTTTCACGTTGTAAAGGTCCTCGGAGTCTTCAATGCGCCATTTTCTCATGTCTTTGTTTATTATTGGTTTGTTCAAAAAGTAGAGGTACCTGAGCTTGTCGAAGGGCCGTATTCATTATCAAATGGGCTGCAAAACTATTAAAAATATTCGGTTTTGCGCACTTTTCCTTATTTTTGCACAAAATTATCTGTTATGAGGCTCATCATCGATGCCGGTTCCACCAAAATGGAATGGATTCTCCTTGATGGAAACGTTGTCACGCAGCGTTTCACGACAGGAGGTTTCAATCCGAATTACGCTGACATTCAGAACTTTGTAAATACGTGCCAAAGTGCGTCTCTACCCAAGGAAATACAATCCATCCATTATTATGGCACCGGTTGTGCCTCGGAGAAAAACCGATTATTAATAAAAGAGGTATTCCAAAACCGTTTTCCCAAGGCCGAAATCCACGTCACCCACGACCTGATGGCGGCTTGCCATGCTGTTTTGGGTCATGAAAAAGGTATCGTCTGCATTCTCGGAACAGGTTCAAATTCATGTGTTTACGATGGAGAAGACATCACCGAAAAGGCCGTTTCCTTGGGCTATCTTGTCGGCGACGAGGGAAGCGGAAGCCACATTGGTAGGGAAGTGGTGAGAGCGTATTTTTACGGCTTCATGCCTGAGGATTTGCGGCAAAATTTTGCCGAAACCTACCTTTTGGAATTACGGGATTTCATCCAGAATCTATACCATAACGAGCAGCCATCCAAGTACTTGGCCTCGTTCGCCGAGTTTGCGGGCGGACATCAGGAACATCCCTACATCCATGCCTTGGTAAAACGCAGCTTTCAGGCTTTTATGGAGGCGTTTGTGCTTCGTTTCGAGGATTGCAAAACGATGAAAGTCAGTTTTGTAGGGTCGATAGCCTGGCATTTTCAGGACATTCTCAAGGAAAGCCTTGCGGAAAACGGCCTCACGATGGGAGAGGTGATGCAAGCTCCGGCTGATGGGTTGATACGATACTATATGCGTTAGCCACGTGCCGAAGGCACGGTGCTCTATTTACCCCATACAGCTCTGCTGTGTGGGGCAGACCAGCCTGTAGACTCTGGAGAGCGTGCAGGAGGCACGCTACGGATGCATGAGAGTGGCGTGCTTCCAGCACGCAGCTAGCGTGTCGGCCCCACACGGTGCCGTGTGGGGTAAATAGGATGTCGTGTCTTCGACACGGGCTATTGCACAATAGAAATGCATTATCTGCGTTCAATAGTCATGAGCTATACCACATCATACTATCACATCGTGTTCCGTACCTACCGCAGCGAACACACCATTCCCTTCGAACATGAGCGGGAACTATATGCCTATATCTACGGTATCGCGAAGAACTTACGTTGCCAAACCTATCGCATAGGAGGCATGCCAGATCATATCCACATTTTCGTGTCGCTTCCGTCAGACTTGTCTTTGGCTTCGTTTGTACAGCGGGTGAAAAGCAGTAGTAGCAAATGGATGAAGGGAAACCCTAACTTTCCTGACTTTCAGGGCTGGGGACACGAATACGCTGGCTTTAGCTATAGCCTGCGCGACAAAGATAAGATTGTGCGCTACATCATGAGACAAAAGGAACACCATGGTGCTACTACCTTTGCTGACGAGTATCGCGCGTTTATTGAGGAAAATGGGGCTCCTATTGATGAACGTTACTTTCTAAATGACGAATAAATGTGCCATTTCCTCAGCCGTGATCCATTGGTAACCATTGTCCTTCCTTAACCAAGTCATCTGTCGCTTGGCATATTGCCGCGTGTGAATCTTGATTTGCTCCACGGCTTCTTCTAAGGTGCATTGTCCGTCGAAATAGGCAAACAGCTCTTTGTAACCTACGGTGTTCAAGGCGTTCAGATGTCGTTTGGGGTACAAGGTTTTGGCTTCTTCCAGCAAGCCCTGTTCCATCATAAGGTCAACCCGTTTGTCGATGCGCTCGATGAGTTTCTGACGGTCCCAAAGTAGGGCGTATTTCACAAGGTTGAAATCACGTGGTGCTGTATTGCCACTGCGGAATGAAGAGAAAGGCTGTCCTGTTTGGTAGCAGACTTCCAAGGCGCGTTGCAATCGTCTCGGATTCTGTTGGTCGACAATGGCGAAATACTCGGGGTCGAGGTGCTGCACTTCGTCTTGTAAGGCTTTTAGGCCACCGGCATCAAAGAGCTTTTCTACCTTTTTCCTGACTTCAGGTTGTACGTTAGGCATTTCGTCTATTCCATTGCAGACAGCATCGATGAAGAGCCCTGAGCCACCCGTCATGATGACGGCATCGTGGGTCTTGAAAAGCTCATCCAAAAGCTGTAATACATCACGTTCGTAGTCGGCGACATCGTATTTGTCCTCGATGCTGATGTGGTGCACGAAGTAATGTTGGACTTGGCTTAGTTCCTTTTCGGTGGGTGCTGCCGTGCCGATGCTCATCTCCTTGTAAAACTGACGGCTGTCGGCGGAGAGGATAACGGTGTCCAAAGCCTTGGCTAATTGGATGGCAAAAGCGGTCTTGCCTGAGGCGGTAGGGCCAGCGATGACTATGAGGGTCTTTTTTAATGCTGAATTCGGAAATGCGAAGCATTCAACGGAGTTAATTCGGAATTCGGAATAGGGGCGAAGCCCAGCATTGCTTTGCGCTATTCCGTATTCCGCATTCTTCATTCCGCATTCATTATTCTTCATTCCGCATTTATAATTTGTTTGGTACTGGTCCATTGTTAGCAACAATAATTGGCTCCTCTATCTCCTTTACCACGCTGAGATTCAATTTTTTGCCTTCTTCTTTCATAAAGGCGTATGCCTCGGTGAAGTTGTTGCCGATGATACCGTCCAAGACGGCCTCGCGGATGGCATTCTTGATGATGCCGACTTCACGGCTCTCGGGAAGGCCAAAGGTTTCCATGATGGCGATGCCGTCGATGGGGGGCTGCCAGTTGCGCAGGTGGTCCTTGGCTTCGATTTCCTTCAGTTTTTCCTGCACAATCTCGAAATTGCGATGGTATTTCTTGATTTTCTCTTCGTTTTTTGAGGTAATGTCGGCGTGACAGAGCAGCATCAAGTCGTCGATGTCGTCACCAGCGTCGAAAAGAAGCCGGCGCACGGCGGAGTCGGTCACCTCGTCTTCAGCCAGGACGATAGGTCTAAGGTGCAGCAGGACAAGTTTCTGCACATACTTCATCTTTTCGTTCAAAGGCAGTTTCATGCCAGCGAAAATCTTCGGCACCATCTTGGAGCCTCTGAACTCGTGTCCGTGGAACGTCCAGCCGGTGCCGTCCTCCCAGCGCTTGGTTTGGGGCTTGGCGATGTCGTGCAACAAGGCCGCCCAACGGAGCCAAAGGTCGTCGCTCTTTTCGGCCACTTGGTCGAGGACTTGAAGAGTGTGTAAGAAATTGTCCTTGTGTCCTTTACCTTGTATTATCTCAACTCCTTTGAGAAGTGAAAGCTGGGGAAAAATCAGCTTCAAAAGTCCGCTTTCGTCGAGCAGTTTGAAGCCGATGGACGGCTTGGGCGAGAGAATGATTTTGTTCAGTTCCTCGGTGACACGCTCCATCGACACTATCTTGATACGCTCAGCATTGCGCTTGATGGACGCAAACGACTCAGGCTCGATGTAAAAGTGCAGTTGCGAGGCGAAACGTATGGCGCGCATCATGCGGAGCGGGTCGTCGCTGTAGGTGATGTCAGGGTCGAGCGGGGTGCGCAGGGTGAGGTCCTCCATGTCGGCCATGCCGTTGAAGGGATCGATGAAGGTGCCGAAATCCTCTTTGTTGAGGCTGATGGCCATCGCGTTGATGGTAAAATCGCGGCGGTTGAGGTCGTCCTGCAGGGTGCCATCCTCCACCACGGGCTTGCGGCTGTTGCGGTCGTAGGATTCCTTGCGCGCACCCACGAACTCCACTTCCATACCGTTGTAACGGATCATGGCCGTGCCGAAAGCGCCGTAATATTTGGCTTCCTTGTGGCCAGGCAGGTGAGAGGCGACCTTCTTCGCCAAGGCGATGCCGCTGCCCACCGTCACCACGTCGATGTCGTTCGAGGGACGGCGCAAGAGAATGTCGCGCACGTAGCCACCGATGACATAGCTCTTGTAGCCCAACTCCATGCTGGCGTAGGCGATGACCTTGAAAATCGGACTTTCGATATGTTTCTTAAAGTTGTAATCCATTGTCAAACAAGGACTTCTTCAATAACTTTGGTGCCTTTTGGAATCACGTTGACCACGGTTTCCTCGCCTTTTTCGTCGAGGTCGATGGAAATCAGGTCGCCGATGTGCATCGATGTGGCGATGATTTTGTCGGCCAATACGTCTTCCACATACTTTTGGATGGCGCGCTTCAGCGGACGGGCGCCGTATTGCTCGTCCCAGCCCTTTTCGGCAATAAAATCCTTGGCTTTTTCGGTCAGTTCAATCTTGTAGCCCATCTCTTCGACACGCTTCACCACATGACGCATCTCGATGTCGATAATCTTGTGGATGTCATTCTTTTCCAACGAGTTGAACATCACCACGTCGTCGACGCGGTTGAGGAACTCTGGTGCGAAAGTGCGTTTCAGGGCGTTCTCGATGACGCTCTGCGAATAGGCGTTTTTGGCATTGAGTTTGGCCTGTGTGCCGAAACCGACCCCCTGGCCGAAGTCCTTCAACTGTCGCGATCCGATGTTGGAGGTCATGATGATGATGGTGTTCTTGAAGTCGACCTTGCGGCCCAAGCTGTCAGTCAGCAGGCCGTCGTCAAGCACCTGCAGGAGTAGGTTGAACACGTCGGGATGAGCCTTCTCGATTTCGTCCAAGAGGATGATGGAGTAGGGCTTACGGCGCACTTTTTCGGTGAGTTGGCCGCCTTCTTCGTAGCCGACGTATCCAGGAGGCGCACCGACGAGGCGCGAAACGGCGAACTTCTCCATGTATTCGCTCATGTCGATACGAATCAAAGCGTCCTCAGAATCAAAGAGATATTTCGCCAGCACTTTGGCCAAATAGGTCTTTCCGACACCCGTCGGGCCGAGGAAGATGAACGAGCCGATGGGCTTGTTCGGGTCTTTCAGTCCGGCACGGTTGCGGCGGATAGCCTTGGTCACCTTCTTGATAGCTTCGTCTTGTCCGATGACGGTGCCAGCCAGCTCGCTTTCCATGCTCATCAGGCGGTCGCCCTCGTTCTTGGCGATGCGCTGCACAGGCACACCGGTCATCATGGCCACGACCTCCGCAACATTCTGTTCTGTAACGGTTTGGCGGTGCGAAACGGCGTTGTCTTCCCATTCCTTTCTAGCCTTTTCCAAACGATCCCAGAGCCTCACTTCCTC
>JAEEGF010004547.1_pt1 | contig 21317 bp, 19 predicted proteins | sample 9134171 | NCBI WGS metagenome assembly JAEEGF01 (sample SAMN16246542, study PRJNA631951) | gut metagenome | biome: gut microbiome; feature: rumen; material: AP-attached | host: Bos | place: Iran: Karaj | collected 2018-10 | reverse complement strand
TTTTATGAAGTAAACAAATGTCTTTCTTTTGATAGAAAAACCGCCTTTGGGTATCGTCTTGATATTCCTTCAGGAATGTCTGTGCGTTTTGAACCGGGTGAAGAAAAAACAGTTCAGCTTTGCACTTTCGGTGGCAAGTCAGAAATCTACGGCTTGAATAATTTGACATCAGGCAAAGCAATTCCGGGAGGTGTTAAATGAGTTATACAATCGATGGAAAAAAATATACGGCAATGTATGGACCGACAACCGGTGACAAAATCCGGCTTGCAGATACAAATCTCATAATTCAGATTGAAAAAGATTTTACAGTCTATGGTGATGAAGCAAAGTTCGGCGGCGGTAAAACTCTGCGCGACGGCATGGGCCAGTCTGTAAATACAACACGTGAAGGTGGAGACCTGGATCTCGTTATTACAAACTGCGTCATCCTCGATTACACAGGAATCTACAAAGCTGACATCGGAATTAAAGACGGAAAAATTGCGGGCATCGGAAAGGCCGGAAATCCTGACACAATGGATGGTGTAACTCCGGGAATGACTGTAGGCGCAGCAACTGAAGCGCTTGCGGGAGAAGGTTTAATCGTTACGGCCGGTGGAATAGATACTCACATTCATTTTATTTCTCCTGAACAGGTTGGAACAGCTTTGTGCTCGGGCATTACAACAATGATTGGCGGAGGTACTGGTCCTGCTGATGGAACTAATGCGACAACCTGTACTCCTGGTAAATGGAATCTTGAAATGATGATAAAAGCCGCAGAAGATTTTCCTATGAACATAGGCTACATGGGGAAAGGAAACTGTTCAAATAAACAGAAGGAAAGCGAGCTTGTAGCTCAGATAAAAGCGGGTGCCTGCGGTCTGAAAATCCACGAAGACTGGGGAACAACACCTGCGGCTATTGATGCGGCTCTTACAATCGCAGACCAGTACGACGTTCAGGTTTGTATTCACACAGATACTTTGAATGAGGCTGGCTGTGTTGAAGATACGCTCAAGGCAATTAATGGTAGAACTATGCATACCTATCATACTGAGGGCGCTGGTGGTGGACACGCACCTGATATTTTGAAAGTTGCCGGCCACCCGAATATTATTCCGGCTTCTACAAACCCGACAATGCCGTTTACTGTAAACACTTTGGACGAGCATCTTGATATGCTTATGGTCTGCCATCACCTTGATAATAAAATTGAAGAAGATGTTGCTTTTGCAGATTCCAGAATCCGTCCTGAAACAATTGCGGCTGAAGATGTGCTTCATGACATGGGTGCACTCAGTATTATGAGCAGCGACTCTCAGGCGATGGGGCGTGTTGGTGAAGTAATTACCCGAACCTGGCAGACAGCTCACAAGATGAAAGAGGAGCGAGGTGCACTGCCGGAAGATTCTACCGAGAACGATAACTTCCGCGCAAAGCGTTACGTTTCAAAGTACACAATTAATCCTGCAATTGCTCATGGTATTTCTGATTATGTGGGTTCACTTGAAAAAGGAAAAGTTGCAGACCTTGTTTTGTGGAATCCAATGTTCTTTGGAGCAAAACCTGACATGGTGATTAAAGGCGGTGCAATTATTCTTTCAAAAATGGGAGATTCAAATGCGTCGATTCCAACCTGTCAGCCGGTTTATTACAGAAATATGTTCGGTTACTACGGAAGAGCAAAATACATGACTTGCATTACCTTTATGTCTAAAGCTGCGATTGATGAAAAAATACCTGAAAAGCTTGGACTTGAAAAAATTTGTCTGCCGGTAAAAAAATGCCGCGGTATCGGTAAAAAGGATTTGAAGTTCAACGATGCACTTCCTGTAATTGATGTTGATCCTGAGAATTATCATGTTACTGCCGATGGAGTGCCAATTATAAGTAAACCGGCAAAAGAGCTTCCTCTGGCCCAGAGATATTTCATGTTTTAGGAGATTATTTTGATTTATACAAAAATTTTGGGAAAACTTGGTGATGCAGAGTTTCAGTCTAAGCCTGTCGATTATGTTGATTTTGAGTGGCACGAAACTTACTCCAAGCTTCACAGAAAAACTTCCCGAACAGGGCGTGATATTGCAATCAGCCTGGATGATTCAATTTTGAAAATTGGAATTAAGCCTGGTGATGTTTTTGGAGTGGATTCAGACGGTACTGTGATAACAGCCGATGTTCTTGCAACAGATGTGCTCAGTGTAAAAATTGAAAATCCAGATTTCTTTTCTGTTTCAAAGGTTGCATATGAGATTGGAAATTGTCATGCACCGCTTTTTGCAGGCCACGAGCCGAACGAACTTATCACGATTTTCAATGAACCTATGCAGAAGCTTCTGGAAGGTCTTCACGGCATGAATCTGAAAGTTGAAAAAAGAAATGAAAAGCTCGACTTCTCAAAGCAGATTTCATCGATTGTAGGTCACGGACACGGTCACGCACATTCGCATGAGCACCATGGGCACGAGCATTCCCATGAACACGGTCACCAGCATGGCGAACATTGATTTTGAGCTGCTGCAGTTAAATGACTCAACCTTCCCTATCGGAGCCTACACACTCTCATGGGGACTTGAAACTTTTGTTCAGCAGAAAATCATACACAACAGCCAGAGCGCGCTTGAATATCTGGAGTCAGAAATCACTTCAAGTTTTTTGAGTAACGAATTTCTGCCGGTACGGCTGACTTATGAATATGCGCAACAGGAAAACTGGGACAAGGTTTTAGAAATTGATGAGATTTACAACGCAGCAAAAAATGCAAAAGAAATCAGAGTGGGAAGCAAGAAGATTACTGCCCGCTTTTTTAAGACTGTGTGCTTGTGGCAGAAGGAGGGCGATGCAGATACCAGACAGCTTTTCCGTCTTAATCATTTTCCCGTGATTTACGGAGCCTATTGTGCCCTTAAAAAAATCCCGCTAGATGACGCTCTAAAAACTTTTTTGTACAGCCAGTTTTCTGCGCGGGTAACAACTCTGGTAAAGTTAATTCCTTTGAGTCAGAACGAAGGTCAGAAAATTCTTCATTCGCTTTTTGAAGATTTTGACAAGATTCTTTTAGATGCGGAAACACTTGGAGAAGATGATTTATGCCGTTCCTGTCCTGCCAGTGAAATTCGTGGGATGCAGCATGAGTTTTTATATACACGATTATACATGAGTTAAAACCGCATAAGGAGGTTTATATGCGTTTTACAAAAATTGGAGTAGCAGGACCAGTTGGTTCAGGAAAGACCGCACTTGTTGAGGCTTTAACAAGACGTCTGGCAGACAAATATTCTATCGGTGTTATCACAAATGATATCTACACAAAGGAGGATGCTGAATTTCTGGCTGCACATTCAGTTCTTCCAAAAGAAAGAATTGTTGGCGTTGAAACCGGAGGCTGCCCTCATACAGCAATCCGCGAAGATGCATCAATGAATCTTGAGGCGGTTGATGAATTAAAAGCGCGTTTTCCAGATATAGAACTTATGTTCATTGAAAGCGGCGGAGATAATCTTTCTGCAACTTTTTCTCCTGAACTCGTAGATGCAACAATCTTTGTAATTGATGTTGCCGAAGGCGATAAAATTCCGCGTAAGGGTGGACCTGGAATTATGCGCAGTAATCTTCTTGTCATAAACAAAATTGACCTTGCCCCCCTTGTTGGAGCAAGTCTCGAAGTAATGGCTCGGGATTCAAAAAAAATGCGTGGCGACAAACCTTTTGTTTTTACGAATATCAGAAGCGGTGAAGGAATTGATGATGTAATTGCTTTTCTTAATCACAACGTTTTCTTTTCTGATTTAGAAGAATAGGAATCCTGAATGAATCAGTTTGCCCACGTTTCCAGATTTGAAATTACAGCCTCGCGAGCTGCCTCTGGAAATACTTTTATTGAAGACAGTTTTTTTACCTCGCCTTTCAAAATCATGAAACCCTTTGAACGGGAGGGCGGAGGCATTTCCGTTTTTCTTCAAAGTGCAAGCCCTGGAATTCTTGAAGGTGACATTCAGCAGCATAAGATTCTTGTGAAAAAAAATTCGAGTCTCCAAATCAAAAGCCAGTCTTTCGAAAAAATTTTTAAGATGGATAGTGGCAAAAAAGCAGAGCGAAAAATTTTTGCAGAAGTACAGGAAGGCGCAACTTTATTTTTCAGTCCCCTTCCCTGTATTCCTTTTTCACAAAGCAATTTTTCTTCGACAACTGAAATCCTGCTTTCAAAAAACTCACGCCTCATTTATGAAGATTGTATCTGTGCCGGCCGATGCGCTCACGGAGAGTTTTTTGATTTTACGCTCTATCATAATCAGATAAAAATCCGGCGCGAAGGTAAATTAATTTTCCGCGACAATTTATTTCTTCAGGGAAGTGATGGTGGAATACATCCGGAATATAAACAAAGCCTTCTGGGAAAAACTATGTTTGGCAGTTTTACTCATTGTGGCAGTATGTTGATTTTTGGTTTTGACGCAAAACTTCAGGAAGTTCGCACTGCCCTGCAGCTCGAAGAAAAACTTTTATACACAGAAGAAAATACAACGACCGCCCCCGCCCCACTTTTCGAAGTAAGCGAAAATGACAGTGGCGATTTAATCATCCGCGCCCTCGCAAACAGCGCCGAAAAAATCCAGAAAAAATTTGAATCAATCCGAAATATCCTGAAATAAAAAAGTTAAAAAAATGCCGCAGCAGTTTCTTCTGAGGAGGTTTTCGGATCCTGCTGCGGCGAGGAAAGAACTATCTTTATTATCCAATTGCCATCTTAGACTGGATGAGAGCTGTATCGGCATCTTTGGTAAGCCCGCTCAAAGTGATGGAACCTTTGTCCATTACATAATAGCTGTCACTTACTTCAAGTACAAAGTCGAGATACTGTTCAACAATCAGAATTGTAATTCCCAGCTCCCGGTTTACTTTTTGAATTGCAGTCGCAATATCTTCAATTATCGAAGGCTGAATACCTTCCGTCGGTTCATCAAGAATCAAAAGTTTAGGATGAGAAACCAGAGCTCTGGCAATAGCAAGCTGCTGCTGCTGACCGCCACTAAGGTTTCCTCCCTTTCTTTTCAGAAAGTCTTTTATGATAGGAAAGAGTTCGAAAATCTCTTCACCTATTTTTCCCTTACCACCTTTTACTTCAAGCCCAAGCTCTAAGTTTTCTTCAACCGTAAGCTGAGGAAAAATCTCGCGGCCCTGTGGTACGTATCCGATTCCAAGTGCAGCTCTCTCGTAAGTTTTTTTCTGTCGGATTTCATCTCCATCAAAAAGAATACTTCCGTCTGTAGTTTTTACCATGCCCATAATACTTTTGAGTGTCGTACTTTTTCCTACACCATTTCGTCCAATCAGGCATACAACTTTTCCATCAGGAACAGACATACTCAAATCAGGAATAATATTACTCTCTCCATACCAGGAACAAAGATTTTTAATTTCAAGCATTTACTACTCCTTCTGCGGTTTCTGTTGTTCCGCTCTTATGGAACTTTCCTCGTCCCAGATATACAGCTCTAACTTTCTCATCAGCAAGAGCTTCGTCCGCAGTTCCTTCAACAAGAATCTTTCCTTCATGCATTACTGTTACGCGGTCTGCAACTGAACGCACAAATTCCATATCATGTTCAACAACAACAACTGCATAACGCTCCGCAATCTTTTTGATAATCTGTCCCGTCTTCTCTGTTTCTTCTTTTCCCATTCCGGCAACCGGCTCATCAAGCAAAACTACAACCGGCTCCTGAACTAACAACATTCCAATTTCAAGCCACTGCTTTTGTCCATGGGAGAGGGAAGATGCCTTTGCATGTTTTTTATCAGCCAGACTTATGAAGTTCAAAATGTTTTCAATCTGCTCCTTCTGCTTATCCGAAATCTTAAAAAAGAGCGACCCCCATACGTTCTTGCTTCCCTTCAAAGAAATCTCCATATTTTCCCATACAGTCAGACTTGTAAAGACCGACGGGGCCTGGAATTTGCGGCCGATTCCTTCAGAAACAATTTCTGATTCAGAAAGTTTTGTAAGATCAATATTTACATATTTTCGAATACCCAGGTCTGTACCGCCGTGGTAAATAATTTTCCCCTGACTTGGTCGGGTCTTGCCACAGATGATATCCAGAAGGGTAGTCTTACCTGCACCGTTTGGCCCGATAAAAAAGTGAACCTTATGGGGCATGATTTTTGTCGTTACATCTGTAAGTGCCTTAAAGCCTTCAAAACTCACAGAAATATTATCTATCTCAATTACAGGTGTTAATGAAGTTGTATATTCTTTCATGACTTAACCTCTTTAGTAGATCTGATTTTTGAAATTCCTTTTTTTACTAAATCTGTGAAAACTCCCGTAAGACCTCTCGGCAGAAAAAGAACTACCAGAACGAAAATTGCACCGATAAAGTATGACCAGATTTCCGGGAAGCTTTCGCTAATCAAAGTTTTTGTGATGTTTACAATGAAAGCTCCAATAACTGCACCAATCAATGTGCCTCTACCGCCGACTGCAACCCAGATTGCCATGTCGATTGAGTTTGAAATACTCATTTCTGAAGGCGAGATAATTCCGCTGAATGGTACAAAAAGAGCTCCTGCAATTCCTGTGAACAATGCACTTAAAACGTATACGAAAGTTTTGTAGCTTGCAGTCTGATAACCAGAGAAGCGGGCACGGTTTTCGCCGTCCCGGATTGCTACGAGAACTCGGCCACACTTTGTCTTCATGATTGTAGAAAAAATACAATAAGTGAGCTCAAGAAATGCGAGGGCAACGTAGTACCACATGTATTTAGCGCTTTTTCCTGCAATCGGAAGTCCGAAGAGTGTAGAGAACTCTGTGATGCCGTTTGTTCCGCCTGTATATGGCTGAAGTCCAATAAAGAGGGTAACAAAAACCAGAGCCAGAGCCTGAGACAGAATTGAAAAGTAAACACCTTTTATTCTGTTCATAAAGGTTAAAAGTCCAAGTACAAATGCAAGTATAGAAGGCACAAGAATAATCATCAAAACGGCTTCTGGTGCTGTCTTATAAAATTCCCAGAACCAGGGGAGAGTAGTTCGTCCACTCCAGCTCATAAAGTCAGGAAGCTTTCCGTGACTTGCAACAAGCTTTAGATACATACCCATTCCGTAACCACCCAAGCCAAAGAAAACTCCATGTCCAAGACTCAATATTCCGGTATATCCCCAGATTAAATCTATACTCAAAGCCACAATCGCATAGGTAATGAATTTGCCTACAAGACTTACTCTGAAAGGCGAAAGAAAAAGAGGGAGTAAGGCTACAATCAGAATTAGTAAGGCAAAAGAAAGGTTCTTCTTCTTTGTGTTTAAGCCGTCAATTGTTGGAGCGTTTCCAAAAGAATCTGATGTAAAAAGCTTTGATATTTTTTCGTTAATGGTCATTGAATCCTCCTTACTCATCAAGTGCACGAGAGTGAATTGTGAACAGTCCCTGAGGTTTTTTCTGCAGAAAGAGAATTACAAGAATCAAAACAATTGCCTTTGCAATGTTTGCTGAAGTTCCAAATTGAATAATAGCATTGCTCATTCCGATTAAGAGGGCACCGGCAATTGCTCCGGAAAGTTTTCCGACACCACCAAGAACTACAACCATAAAGGTATCGATGATGTAGTTTTGTCCAAGCGAAGGTCCAACTGAACCAAGCAGACACAAAGCACAGCCTGCAACTCCGGCAAGGCCAGAACCAATTGCAAAAGTAAAAGTGTCTATGCGGTTTGTTTTAATTCCAAGACACTGTGCCATAGCGCGGTTCTGCATTGTGGCACGAACTTTTTTTCCGTAAGAGGTTTTGTACATAAGGATATACATAAAAACCAGACAGAGAATTACAAGTAAGATTATAAAAAGTCGTTTGTAAGTCATTGCAACTCCTGCAATTTGGAAGTTGCCGTTGAGTACAGACGGAGAAGAAACATTCACATTTGGAGCACCGAAAATTGATCGGGCAAGCTGCTGCAAGAACAAGCTGATTCCCCAGGTAGCAAGAAGGGAATCTGTTTCGCGTCCATAAAGACGTTTGATTACAAGTCTTTCAAGAAGACAGCCGAAAAGAGCTGCTACTAAAAATGAAAATATGATTGCCACAGGATAATAAAAATCAAAAGCAGCCTTAGGTAAAAAAGCAATAAAAAAGTTTTGTACAAGAAATGTTGTATAAGAGCCAATCATTATGAACTCACCATGAGCCATATTGATTACCCGCATCAGTCCGAACGTAACCGACAAACCGATTGCTGCCAGAAGAAGAATTGAACTGAGACTTATTCCATTAAATAAAATCGTAAAAACTGTTTCCATAAAAACTGTCCTAAAAAGGGGGCGTTATGGGGGAAGCCCCCATAAAGGAGGGGGAGACTTCCCCCTTCTTTATTACAGGCCTTTTGCCCAACCGTATGTTGAAAGATATGGATCTGGCTTTACTGCACCGCTTGTTGACCATACTTCATCAATAAGACCTGTGCTGTTAATCTTTCCGATTCTTACAGGCTTATAAATGTGCTGGTTATCTCCATCGAGAGTAACTTTTCCTTCAGGAGCGTTGAAGCTGATACCCTTAGCTGCTGCCTTAACCTTTTCTACATCGAAAGAACCTGCCTTTTCACAAGCCATTGCCCAGAGATAAACTCCGATGTAACCTGCTTCAATTGGGTCGTCTGTTACGCGCTTTTCACCGTAAGCTTTTTTGTAAGCTGCAACGAATGCGCTGTTTTCTGAAGTCTGTGTTGTCTGGTAGTAGTTCCATGCAACATAGTGTCCCTTAAGGTTTTCAATTCCAACACCGCCAACTTCCTCTTCTGCAATTGAGAAACTCATTACAGGAATTGTTGAAGCTGTAATTCCGGCATCTGTAAGCTGCTTGAAGAAAGCAACGTTTGAGTCACCATTGAGGGTGTTGATGATACAGTCAGGTTTAGCTGCCTTGATCTTAGAAACAATAGTAGCGAAGTCTGTATGTCCCATTGGAGTGTATTCTTCACCTGCTACTGAACCGCCAAGGTAGTTAAGCTGAGCCTTGATAATTTTGTTAGCAGTACGTGGGAATACATAGTCACTTCCTACAAGGAAAATGTTCTTACCAAATTTTTCTGTACAGAAATCTACTGCAGGAACTGCCTGCTGGTTTGGAGCTGCACCCATGTACATGATGTTTGGGCTCATTTCCATACCTTCATACTGAACAGGGTACCAGAGAAGGGCACCTGTTTCTTCTACAACCGGCTTAACAGCCTTACGTGAAGCACTTGTCCAGCAACCAAAAATTGTAGCAACTTTATCACTCTGAATTAGTTTTCTTGCACGTTCTGCAAAGATCTGTGGTTCAGACGCACCATCTTCCTGAGCAACTTCAATCTGTTTTCCAAGTACGCCACCTTTTGCATTAATTTCATTAATTGCAAGAAGCTCTGCATCTCTTACTGATGTTTCAGAAATAGCCATGGTTCCGCTCAATGAATGGAGGATACCAACTTTTACAGTCTTACCACCATCTTTTTTTGCACATGAACTGAATGCTGTTACACTCAAGATTGCGATTGCCGCACCAACGAATAAATTTACCTTCTTCATATATTTTCCTCCAAGAAAAAGATTTTCAAAATAAAAAAGGCGTCTGTTTTCTCTGCCAGCATAAGAAACCAGACGCCTTTGTCTTAACTAAATTATTTACTTTTTGAATTAATAAACTTTCTTCCGTTTCATCCACAAGCTGTGAACTATAAATACCAGAAGTCCGCTCATCATTATGATTGCCCCGAGTATTGCATCTTCAGCACTCAGATCAAAAAATCCTTCGCCTTCCAGAACCGAAGCAACCCCGTCCATGCTCCACATCAAAGCTGCTGCCCAAAACATCAGCATGGTCAGGAAAACACTTTTGTTTTCTTTTCCTTCTTTTTTATTCAGCAGGAATGCCAGGGTAAAAGCAAGTGCATTAATTATTGTAAATATCAAACACATCAGAAGGCCCCCGCTATTTTATTTTTGAATTTTTTATTTGCATAATGCGAAACTAATTCCGCCAGTCCCCATACAATAGTAACTATTGCTGCCATTGATACTCCTACGGTTGCCATCTCGTGAAGCATTTCTGGAATATCTTCCGGATTATTCATGGCTGTAAGGAATGGAGGGTAGAGCACTACTTCTCCATGGTAAATGTGTTCTATTGCCAGGAGAAAGCTTCCTCCGTAAAGCATATTTTCAAGATGGCCAAGTTTTGTTTTGATAACAGAATCTGCATTTCTTTTGAAGGCGATCTTTTTTGCAACTGAAAGAATTATTCCTTCTGCAAGTGGAACTGTAAAGCAAGCCATAATGTCCTCCTGGTAACTTTTTGGCAAAAAAAAATGGAGCTGACTTTTTGTGTCAGCCCCATTGCTTAACCTTGTAACAAACGTTATTTTTTTCTCGTAAAATTGTCAATCAGAAAAAATGGAACTTTAGATTGATTTTTGATTATCTCCAGGCTCCAGATTATAGATTAAATTTAAAAGCTGGGTTCTGGAATTAACTCCTGCTTTATTAAAAATATTGTAAACATGTTTTTTTATTGTCGAAATTGACACAGATAGGTTTTCAGCAATTTCCAAATTTCCACGCCCAGCAATCATTTCTTTTACAACATCAAATTCGCGATCGGAGAGCGAAAAAAGCAAAGCGGCTTCTTTTACTTTTTCGTCGAGCAGGGGAGTTATATTTGTTTTTACCAGTAGAGACTGTAATTTTTTTTCAAGTTCAGCTGATGAAAAATTCTGCTTATTTTCATATAAGCTGATTAGATTTTTTTTTATTTCTTCCCATTCAGATTCAATAAGCATTTTTCCACACCCCTAAAATAAATAAGGGGCAGTGAAATTAATCACTGCCCCTTCGCAAGTTATGGGAGGCAATCTAACATAATAAAAATTCTATGTCAATGCTAATTATCTAATCATTCTTCTTGCTTCTATAATCTCCATCAGTGTGAAAATAAAAAAACGAAAAAATTATAAAAATATATTGACGATTTTTTTTAAATTCGTTATAAAATAAATTGTCTAAGGCAAAGGTGTCGAAGAGTAATTCCTTCGACACCTTTTTTTATTTAGGGTTTATTACAAACCCTAAAAACGGCGAAGTCAAGGCTTTAAGCGTATGCGTGCCTTGACTCGACGTATTGTCTGGCAATGACAGTGCGAGTACTTCGTTCCTAAGAAACGATAGGTATAAGCAGCATTTTTTTTTAGACGACGATGATGTCGGGCATTTGTGCACAGTGTCTGATATTATCGTCGTTTTTTTTTTGTGTGATTCGAACTTACATAGGAGGTATTTATGAGTGAAGTTTGGAGCGTATGGTTTTTAATCGGCGCTGCACTTGTATTCTTTATGCAGTGCGGTTTTGCCATGGTTGAAACGGGATTTACAAGGGCAAAAAATGCAGGAAATATCATCATGAAAAACCTGATGGATTTCTGTATCGGAACTCCGATGTTCATGTTGCTTGGTTTTGGTCTTATGATGAGCGAAAATTATTTCTTCGGCTTTATCGGTAAGCCGGACATGCAGCTCTTTACGAATTTTGCAGAACTTGACTGGTCAAGCTTTGTATTCAACCTGGTTTTCTGTGCTACTGCCGCAACAATCGTTTCCGGTTCAATGGCAGAACGTACAAAGTTCTCTGCTTACTGTATTTATTCGGCTGTAATTTCTGCAGTTGTTTACCCTATTGAAGCAGGCTGGGTATGGAACTCACATGGCTGGCTTGTTCAGCTTGGTTTCGTAGACTTTGCCGGTGGTGCTGCAATTCACTCAGTAGGTGGAACTGCCGCTTTAATCGGTGCAATTTTCCTCGGACCACGTATCGGAAAGTATGTATACGACAAGGCTGGAAAGGTAACAAAAGTAAACGCTATCCCGGGTCACTCACTCACACTCGGTGCCCTCGGTACTTTTATCCTGTGGTTCGGCTGGTACGGCTTTAACGGTGCTGCTTGTACACAGCTCCTTGGTGTTGGTGGTCTTGCTGCTGTATTCACTACAACAACAATTGCTCCGGCAGTTGCTGCAGTTACAACAATGATTTTTACATGGATCAAAAACGGAAAGCCTGATGTTTCAATGACACTCAACGCTTCCCTCGCAGGTCTTGTTGCAATCACTCCGACCTGTGCCACTGTTGACGCCCTCGGCGCAAGCATTATCGGTATTGTAGCAGGTATCATTGTTGTAGTAGTTGTTGAGTTCCTTGATATGAAGCTTCATATTGATGACCCGGTTGGTGCCGTTGCAGTTCACCTTGCAAACGGTATCTGGGGTACTTTGAGCGACGGTTTATTCAACGTTGAAAGCGGTGTTTTCTACGGCGGTGGTTTCCATCATCTTGGAGTACAGGCCCTCGGTGAATTTACAATCATTGCATGGACAGCAATTTGTATGATTATCACTTTCACATTGATTAAGAAGCTCCACGGACTGCGCGCAAGCCGCGAAGAAGAAATTATCGGTCTTGATAAGCTTGAACACGGAATTGATTCTGCTTACGGCGGATTCATCATGGCTCCTCAGGTTCTCGGCGGAGAAAGCGCTTCAGGTTCAGCAGAAGTAAAAGTTCCTGTAGAAAAAGCAGTTCCGGTTGCCAGGGCAACTTCAAGGCCTGATGCAAAATTCCACATGGTTACAATCATTACAAGACAGAGCAAGTTTGACGAACTCAAGTCTGCAATGAACGACATCAACGTTACCGGTATGACTGTAACAAACGTTCTCGGATGCGGACAGCAGCACGGAAACGTTCAGAAATACCGCGGTGTAGAAATGGATATGACCCTGCTTCCAAAAATCAAGGTTGACATCGTAGTCAGTGAAGTTCCTGTTGAACTGGTTGTAACAGCAGCCAAGGAAGTTCTTTACACAGGAAATATCGGCGACGGAAAGATTTTCGTATACGATGTTCAGAACGTTATTAAAGTAAGAACAGGTGAAGAAGGTTACGAAGCCCTTCAGGATTAACTGTTCGTTTTAACAGAGACCTTAATAGTGAATTAAAAAGAAGCCATTCTTTTTGGGGGAGACGGTTTTTTGGGTATCGGCCGTCTCCCCTTTTTTTGTCCTTAGTGGTACAATAAACTATGCTCAGACACATCGCTAAATGTAAGTCGCTCTTTACAGGAGCTTTTTTGTTGGTTTTGGCGGCTTGTTCAGACAATCTTGTACGTTCTCCGGTCGGTGACGGAACAGACAATACCGCCGCTGTGGCAAAAACTCTTGATGCACCGCAGCTTTTGACAGCTTCCCACGGTGGAATTCAAAAAATTGAATTATCATGGCAGACTGTAAAAGGTGCACGCCTTTATTACATCTATGCTGCACAAAATGTTTTTGCTGATTTTGAACAGATTGGCGAAGCCAACGGAACAGACAGCTCTTTTGAAGTAACCCAGGCTTCGGGACAAAGCAGATATTTTAAAATCAAGGCAGTAAACTACAGCAACGTCGAGTCGTCTTTCAGTAACGTTGCCTTTGGTTCAACGCTTGCCACACCGGTAATTACTTCGATTGAACAGGGCTCTGACGGAACAAATTCTACCATTAACTGGTGGATGGATAACTGCAGAGCAAACACATATCAGGCAAACGTTATGTACGAAGTTACAGCCTTTGCCCAGGACAAAACGACTGCTGTTTCGACCGTTACAGTCAGCGACGGCTCTTTGAGCGCAACCTTAACGGGACTCAGTCCAAAAACTGAATATTATTACCGCGTAGACGCCTTTTTGACCAGCGCACAGGATAAAATTGAATCAAGCGATCTGCTCGATGCAGAAACTGCGCGCAAGCTTTTGCCTGCTGGTGCCGTAAACTTCAGCGCACAAAAAGGTCAGAGTTCATCAGCCGTTCTCTTGAACTGGCAGCTTCCGGCCTACGTTGATTATTTAATTACAACCGGAGTTTACGAGCGGCATCCTGTTTACTTTAAAATCTACCGCAAGGAATCAACCCAGTCTGACTCAGACTTTGTTGAACTTGTTTCTTATATCGGATGTGTAAAGGAAGGAAACGCAACCGGTTCAATAATCAGTTTTGACTGTACAGCCGGCACAACAAGCAGCACAGCCTTAACTGTTGAACCAAGCACAAGTGAAGAAAGCGAAGTCAGCGCAGACTATAAATATTCAAGTTTGAGTGTGCTGAAATACACTGACACTACGGCGCAGATTTCTAAAAAATACGATTACAAAATTCAATCCTATGTTGATGACACGACAAAAACTTTAACTTCTGAGTCAAGCTGCACACAGGACCAGGGCTGGCTGATTTGCAGGCCGCAGCTTTTTATAACTTCAAACTATGTAAAGGACACAGAAAATTCAAAATTCACTTCGATTGATTTTAGTTTTGCCCTGAATTTTGATTCGTTCCAGCAGGACTACACATATATAATCAGGCAGACAAAAACAGATCTGGACGGAAACAATGCAGAGACTTCCCTTGTTATTTATAACAATGTTGAAGAAGTTAATAATCACAAGGTTGAATTTACAGATCCGGCTTCAGAAAGCGGTTACTACACATATTCAATTTTTATCTGTCCGCAGGGCTCTTATGAAATAACAAGTGCAATTACAGGCGCAGATGCCCTCGGAACCTACATTGTAACTTCGGACTCAACCTTGATTCCGGAAATTGACAGTTTTACGGTTACTGACGGCTTTGCAGACAAGTTTAAAATTCAATTTGCCTATAACGATGCCTACACATACAAATTGACCTGGGTGAGCGAAGACGGCGAAGTCCAGCAGCCATCCCAGAGCATTACACTTTTAACTGAAGAGCTTACTGTAGAGGCAGGAATTGCAACATTCTATCATGAAGCTGAAAGCGGAGAGTGCCGTTATTACACACTCACAGCAAGCAACGGTTTGGGTACGACAGTAGAACCGGACAACGCAGTTCAGGGGGAAAGTTTTAAGACTTTAGGTACAGCCGGAATTACTTCAACCGGCAAATTTTACGATAAAATTGAATTCAGCTGGGATGCCGTACAAAAAGCGGATTCAACTTATCAGGTTACCGCTTACTACACGGACGATGACACCCAGACTCCGCTTGCAATCAACGCAGAAGATATTGTTCAGGATACGGAAGGCAATTATAAATGTACAATCAACCAGCCGGCAGGCTTTGACAACGCGACAATCAGCGGAAAGAGCGTAACGGTAAAAGTTGTAAGTTCAAATTCGGCAACGGGTGACACCACAACCGCCGAGGCAGTCTGCTGTACAATGGGACCAGCCTGCACAAATATGGCAGTAACACGCCAGAGCGAAACCCAGCTTCAAATTAGATGGGACAGTATTCCGGGGGCAACCGGCTACCTTGTTGGACGGGCGGTTTACAAGGATGCACAGCTGAGCGAAATTGAAAAAATCGACAACTACTACATCTCAGCAGAAACTCTGACAGCGCAGGTTCAGGGAGAAGAAATTGATGATTCTTATGCTGCACTGAGCCAGAGCGGAAGCCAGATTGTTCTGACAGATAATTATGTTTATACAGAAACTGCGGATTCATCCCTTGCAGCCTACTACAATAACCAGGCAAAAATCTGCACGGGCCTTCCTTTCAAATACTTTGTAGTTCCGGTCCTTGCTGAAGGCGACTTTAGTTTTGAAACAAACGGGGCTTTGATGAAGCTTACTGATGATTCACAGGTTGTGTACTCGGACGTTGGCGGAGTTGTCGGAGCAACATGGGGCTACGGCCAGGATGTAGAAGCGTCCAAGGCACAGAACACAAGCATAATCACGGTAACCTGGAAACAGCCCTACGACGGAGCAAATAAAGATCCGTACATTTATTACAGAAAGAGCGGTTCAAGCGACAACTGGAGCCTTGCAGGTTCTGTTGTAAGAAGCAGCCAGGCAAAAATGAGTTATTCAATAACACCGGCCGAAAGTACACGTACACAGGCTTATGAGTTTGCAGTTGTTTACAATAAATCAGCCGCAACAGTTGAACCAAAACAGTACGTCCTCGATGTTCTTGCAGATAAAATGGCATCGGACAGCCCGACCGAACAGTTGAACAAGGGTTATCTGCTTTCCATGCAGAAACCGTTTTCAAACTATATTGAAGAATACACCGAGCAGGTAAACTGGGTTTCTTACGATTATGATAACCGTGCCCTCGGACCTGATTATTACGAAATTCAGGTAAAAAATATGGACGACACAAACGGCTGGGTTAAGATTGCAAGGGTTAACATTGACCTTGCAAACGATGATTATGGTAAAACAGCCGTGTTAACTGATACAGGCACAACAAAAATTGAATTTGTTGACTCCGGCGTAAATATGCTTCAGATAAAACCTGTCTTTGACGGCTTTGACGGTGGAACTACAACCGGCGTCCTCAAAGTTCTGCGCTCACCAAAACATTATTACCGTATCGCAGGCTTCAGAACCTACACAAAAGACGAAGTAACGGCAACCGTAAACTGTACGGCGGGCGAAGACCTTAGTGTTTACGCTTACAGAAATTTAACTGACACAGAAATTGCCCGATCGGCACTTTTGACAATGAGTTACGGATTTTACCAGGAAGCCGGGGGAAGCGCGGATTATTCAAATATTGGAAATAAATTTGAATACGCAGGAAACAAAACGCTTACTACATCAAACGGCGGAACTGCTGTGTTTGAAAGTATGAGCTTGATTACTGCCTTGCTTTGGGATCCGGAAGTCGGTAAGTATAAAGCAAGCTTTACATTTACAAATTATGCTCCTTCAATGCTCTGTCCTGATGGCAACAGCGCAGGCTTAATAAACATCGTTTCAGGAGCCGGTTCTGTTCGGTTGCAGGGACTTTCGGATTCGTATCTTGACAAATTCCGCACGGACGGCGGCATCGACATTACAACGAGCCTTGTCGATTCAACGCTCACAGGAATCAGCTCCGATGCAACGGTACACTTCCTTTGTAATGACGAAGGCGGAACCAGTCTTGTGGTGAGCGTTACACGCGACGGTAAAACGACAGAACTCTGTAATGTTTCTGACGATGTAAACACAAGGCGCAGATGGCTCCCGATGATGATGGTAGACAAAGACAGCGCTTACTTAATTAAAAATTCAACATACGGATGGTGGCCAGATGAAAACTAAACTCATTGGATTAGCATGCGCGGCAGCCGTTTGTCTGGCTCTTACTTCCTGCCAGGAACTTTTTCAGAGTAAGGTAAACATGGCAACGGATACAAATCCCGCAAACCTTGGCGATTTGTTTTCCCACGAAGAAGAAATAGAAGAACTTGGTACGAGCGCACAGCTTTTTGTAAGCCAGGGCCTCTTGGCCGGAAAGATTCAGCTTACATGGAGCGAAGTAGACTATGCGACAAGCTACCGTATCGAACGCGCCGTTGTAAGTTCAACAAATGCATCGGGTGGATACGATGTTCCGGATGAAAGTGATTATAATTCAATCTGTGATTACTGCTATTCAACTTCATACACGGACATAATTTTATCAAACCCGTCCGCCACAAGCGACGCTTACAAAAACCATTATTTTTACAAAATCACGGCCCAGAATTTTGCAGAAAGTCTTGAAGGACCTGCAACAGACCCGACGGTCAGCGCAACCCGCGGCGAAGGCTGGCTCTTAAAAAGCCCTTCAAATGTGCAGGCCGACAAGGGAAAGTCTACCGATACGATTAATGTTACCTGGGACGCTGTTGATGAAGCAGTTGAATACGAAATTTTCCGGGGCGAAAAATCCAACGGAACCGGAATGGAGTCCCTTGCAACAGTTACCGCAAACCAGACCAGCTATGAGAATTCACTTTTAACCAGCGAGCAGGGAACTGAGTTCTACTACAAAATTGCGGCAAAAAACAGTTACGGAAATTCTTCCGCATTGAGTTCAATTGCGATGGGCTACTCGCTCAAGGAAGGTGCTCCGGCCATCGCAGGCAACGTTCGTGTTATAGACGGAAAGGCAACCAGCAAGAGTCAGCTCGTTATCAGCTGGGATTCTGTTGCGGCGACAAGTGCAACGGCGACAATTACATATTCTTTATATAAAACAAGTTCGGAAGACTCGGTTTATTCACTTGTAAAAAACAAACTTACTGCCACCACTTACACCGACTCGAGCAGCTTAAAGACCGGTGTAATTTATTATTACTATGTTCAGGCGGTAAGTTATGATAGTGCGACACTTGAAACTACAAAGGGCGCATTCAGTGAATCTACTGATGATTCTTACGGATATCTTCTGAGCCCGCCAGACTCAGTAGAAGTTCTGGACGGAGATACGGATTCAACTGTAAACCTGACATGGACTCCTGCCGTAGGCTCGGACGAAGTTGATTTTACTTACACAATCTACAGCTGTGACACCCAGAACGGCGACTACACGGTTTTGCAGAGCGATTTGAGCCCGGCTGCTGACTCCGGCGGACTTTTGACTGCGGCCGTAGAAAAGAAAAACTTTTACAAAATTACAACAAACAATCCCCTCGGAACGGACACAGAAAGCGTGATGAGTGCGGGTGCGGCACCACAGCCGGCTGCTCCTCAAAACGTTGCCGCAAGTAAAACAGCCCTTCTTTCGCGCGAGTTTACTGCCAATAAAAACAATGTTTACCCGGTTTTAATCAGCTGGGAAAAACCTGCCGGCGATGATCCTGCAGGCTATTATGTATACCGTTCAACCAAAACTGACAGCGGATTCAGAAAGTTGAATGAAGAGCCGCTTGTTGAATTTGAATACATTGACGTAAACGAAACTGCAAAGGCCGGAACAGTTTACTATTATAGGGTTGTTTCAATTAACTCGCTCGGACAGGGCAAAAAAGGCAACGATCCTTCAACGGACACGGCGCGCACTTGTATGGGATACGGGGCTCTTACCCGCGAGCAGTGGTTCCGCGAGTACAACAAGACCTGTAAGGGTTCACAGAAAAAGCTCACCCTGATGCATAAAACTCCGGACACTTCAAAACTCGGAAGCGAAACTATTAACGGCGACATCAGCGGAACCCTTTCTTACAAAGCGTCCCTGGTAAACGGCGGTCTCGGCGGTGCAGAAATTACGATGCACTACGAAAATTACGCCGACTACTACATTGGCGGTGACAGCAGCATGGGCGTTTACTTCCTTCTTACCGGAAACACGGATACAACTTCAAACATGAGCGCAAACGGTAAAATGCACGAAAGTGTAGTCTGCACCGGAATGTATCCGGGAACTGCAGGTTACAACAAGCTCGAAATCAAGGGCGGTGCAGCAGGAGGCGGTTATTACGAAGTTACAACGCGCGACTTAAACGGAAACACAGTCTTGGAAAACGGCGATATCAGCTGGCTTATAGGAGAAGAATAATGAAAGCAAAATCGATTTTACTAACAGTTTTTTTTGGGGCAGTTTTGATGCTCTTTTCATGTTATACACCGTCACCGCTTTACGGAACCTGGGCCGATAATGACGGAAACAAAATTACTTTTATCAGCGACGGAACCTTTGTCGCAAAAATTACGGACAGCGTCGGAAACATCGTAAACTACGAAGGTGATTATACGGTGGTTGATAACGTAGTCGTATTTTCAACCTCTGACGGAACCGTTAACTCTGAATGGGATATCCGCGGTGCAATGCTTTATATCACCTGGACAAGCGGCGGAGTTACCAAAAATCTGACTCTTTATCATACGGGTAAATAAAAGGTGTAAAATGAAAAAGTTAATCACAATTTTTGCTGCACTTTTTTTACTGGTTGAATTTGCATCTGCCGACGAAGCAGTTAAATCCAGGTTTGCAGACACATACTTTTTGTTTGACGGCGGTGTTTCATTCATACAGGTAAATAGAATTCAAAAACAGACGGAACGCTCAAACTTTTTGTGGCGTGACTGTATGATCGGGGCCTATTTTAAAACCCAGACCAGAAATTTGCCGTATGTGGACTTTTTGCTCAGGCTCCAGGGCTTTTATCCGTTCTACCACCAGTTCAACGGAATGGAGATGATAAGCAAGCAGACAATTTTGTACGCCTTTGACGGATTTCTGGGACCAACATACCGCAAGGAAATGTACAAATACTTTAACATGAGCCTTACTCCAGGAATTCATTATATGTACCAGCTGAGTGATGAATATCATTACAACTATGTCGGCGGCGGTGTAATCCTTGGAATGGAGTTTCCGGTGCACAAAAGTTTTACAATCCTGCTCGACGGAACTTTTACCTGGGACAGCGCAAACTTTGGAACCAACAAAAATGTTCAGCCGTATGACTACAGCTGGCAGTGGCACTCTTCGCTCGGAGTCCGCTACCACCCAAAACATCCCAATTTTGCATCAAATTAACACACCAACTGTGTAAAAATGACCCAAAATTAACTCAAAACCTTACCGGTATGGACAATAATACTCTCTGACGCTTTTATGAAACGCCGGGGAGTATTTTTTTTGTCCTAAAACGCGGATAAACGGGAATTACAGCATATTTGCGGCGCAAAAACGGACGCTTCCGGCAACGGAAAAAAAGTTGGCACGGTTTTTGCATTATTATTAGTGAAAATTAAGTTCACAGGAGGTATGATATGAACGAACTTTCACTTTTTAACGATTTATTCAATGATTTTGGCTATGATGGATGCTTGATGCCATCAATTAAATTGACAAAGGCGTTCCACACCCCAAAAGTAGATGTCAAAGAAGAAAAAGACAACTACAAACTGGAAATGGATCTTCCTGGAATGAGCGACAAAGATGTCGATATTGAACTCGACAGAAACGTTTTGACAATCAGTTCCAAGAAAGAAGATAAAAAAGACGAAAAGAAAGAAGAAAAGGACGGCGCAAAGTGGCTCATCCACGAACGCTCAACAATGCAGTTTACCCGCAGTTTTACACTGCCGGAAGATGTCGACAGCGAAAACCTGAGCGCCCAGGTAAAAGACGGAATTCTTTCCGTTACAATGCCGCGTAAAGCCCTTGCTTCTCCAAAACGCATTGCAATCACAGCTGCCTGATCGCAGGCTGACCTCAGTACAAACCGTGCCGCGCCAGAAAGCCGGCACGGCTTTTTTTTGCACTTGCAAATCTGATAAAGTCCGTTAAACTTTATGTATGGACCAGTTGGCCGGGAATAAAAGAAAAAAAAGCTTTCTCATCTTTCAAATCGTGGTGTGCGTTCTTGTGTGTATTGTGAGCGCCGCATTCTTTTGTTACAAACTTTCAGAAATGATTGCGTCCGAAACTCCTTTTAAAGGAATTCAACAGGAAGGAATTGCCAGACAAATTGAAGGCGACAATCCCGTCCTGAACATTCTTCAAAATATTTACC
>JAEEGF011369636.1_pt1 | contig 21319 bp, 15 predicted proteins | sample 9134171 | NCBI WGS metagenome assembly JAEEGF01 (sample SAMN16246542, study PRJNA631951) | gut metagenome | biome: gut microbiome; feature: rumen; material: AP-attached | host: Bos | place: Iran: Karaj | collected 2018-10 | reverse complement strand
GTGAATTTTTCATCAAATATAGGGTACGAGTTGAGAAGAAAAAGGAGGATGCAGCATGACACTTCTTCTTACATTTCTGGTTGCGGCAATAGGGCAGGCTGTACCTCTTTTGTTCGGCGCAACTGGTGAGATCATTACAGAAAAATCAGGTAACCTGAATCTTGGAATCCCGGGTATAATGTACATGGGCGGTATTTCAGGTCTTATGGGAGCCTTTCTTTATGAAAATAATACGGATGATCCTTCTAAAGTGGTAGGAGTTCTTATAGCTATACTTTGCAGTCTTATTGCAAGCGGACTTGGCGGTCTTTTGTACAGTGTACTTACTGTATCACTGCGTTCTAATCAGAATGTTGTAGGCCTTGCACTCACCACTTTTGGCGTAGGATTTGGTAATTTCTTTGGAGGATCACTTTCAAAACTCGCAGGTGGCGTAGGACAGATATCAGTAGCTCACACAGCAGAAGGCTTTGGTGCATTTCTTCCTAAGGCACTTCAGAATATACCTGTTGTAGGCAAATTATTATTTTCATATGGTTTCCTTACATATCTTTCTATTGTTATAGCCGTTATTATTACCTGGTTTTTAACTAAAACAAGAAAAGGCCTTAATCTAATAGCAGTAGGTGAGAATCCTGCAGTTGCAGATGCAGCAGGAATCGATGTTAAGAAAAATAAGTATTATTCTACAGTTATAGGCGCTATGATCGCCGGACTTGGCGGACTGTATTTTGTTATGGAATATCTCCACGGAACATGGTCCAATAACGGCTTTGGTGACAGAGGATGGCTTGCTATAGCCCTTGTTATCCTGGCTTTATGGAATCCCAACAATGCTATCTGGGGATCGCTTGTATTTGGAGCACTTTATGTTCTTTATATATACATTCCGGGTCTTACAAGAGCTACATCAGAGCTTGTTAAGATGCTTCCATATGTTGTAACAATCGTAGTACTAGTCATCACAAGTAAGCGTAATAAGCCTGAGAATCAACCACCGTCAGCACTTGGAAGGTCATACTTCCGCGAAGACAGATGAGGAGACTAAATGAAGAATATCGAAAAGAACAATGAAGAGAAAATACTGGACGCAACACTTCGCGTAATCGAATCTCATACAATAAGCGGAACCAGGATCAGTCTTATTGCCAAAGAAGCTGATATGCTCCAGTCCAATGTTTTATACTATTACAAAACCAAGGAAGAGATCCTTGTTGCCATGCAAAAGAGGATCCTGGATATTTTTCCAAAGCTTCGAGAGGAGCTACGTGATAATACTGAGGATACACTTGAATCAGCTCTTGAAGTTTTTTCTAAAAATGAAGAGAATCTTCTCAAGAACTTCCCTGAATACAACCATGCTGAGATGGATTTCTGGGTACAGAGCAGAACCGATGAGGATACCAGAACACGTTTTTCACAGTCGTATGACCTGTGGAGACAGGAGATCAGAGATGTTCTTGTAAAATACGTACCGGATCTTCCGGATAATCTCAAAGAGATCCTTCCGGCTCAGTATGTATCAATGCTTGAAGGATTTACAATTCAGTATCTTATAGATGAGAACAAGATTGATATGACAGAGTATTTTGCCTTGAGCAGACAGCTTATTTTAAATACGGTTAAGCCGTATATGAATTAAAGGGACATAGAAATGCATCCATGCATTTCTGGACATGTCCGTATTGCATCCTGCAAAAGGGACATAGAAAATAAAAGAAGGTATACCAAAACTATAAAAGATATACCCAGCAAGGAGAACAGACATGAATTTTCTGGAAGAACGTATTGCCAGAGACGGACAGGTTAGGGCAGGAAACATTTTAAAAGTAGACAGCTTTTTGAATCATCAGCTGGACGTAGATCTTCTTGATAAGATCGGACAGGCATTTTATGACAAATATAAGGACAAGGGGATCAATAAAGTCCTTACAGTTGAGGCGTCAGGTATTGCTATCGCATGTATGACAGCAAGATACTTCGGTGTCCCTGTCGTTTTTGCCAAGAAAGCCAAGAGCAGGAATCTTGATGGAGATCTTTATACATCAGTAGTTCATTCTTTTACTTATGACAAGGATTACAATGTAACTCTTGCCAAGAAATTTCTTTCATCTAATGATAAGGTCCTTCTGGTGGATGACTTCCTTGCTGTAGGTAAAGCCATGAATGGTCTTATTGATATCTGCAATCAGGCAGGAGCCAAGGTTGAGGGTATCGGCATCGCAATAGAGAAGGGCTTCCAGGATGGTGGTAAGAGACTTCGCGGCGAGGGATATGATGTAACATCACTTGCTATCGTGGATGCCATGGATGAAGAGAAGGGACTTACTTTCAGAAAACAGGATTGATCGATGATCAAATATAATTGATTTTAAATAGGCTGTCGCATTAAATGATTATTGCGCAGCCTATTTTTTCGCAAATAGATCCTAATATTATCTCAGTATATGAGCTGTTTTACCCGATATAAGAAAAGGAAATGAGTTTTTTGACTAATATACTGGTTCATTCATGTTTGATCAAATATGAACATGCCTGCATACTAAAAGAGAGAGTTCTATGCGTTCATTAAGAACAAGGATCACGGTAACCATGCTTTTGATTGTCTGTGGGGCGCTTATGCTCGTCACATTTCTTAGTGCGGTCTATATTCAGAGGACCGAGAGCCGCGAATCCGAAGAGATTCTTATGAACATGTGCGAAGCGGGAGTTCGAAGTCTTGATTATTATTTTGACAGTGTTGAGGATACTGTGATCAAGGTCACTGATTACGCTGAGAATCATCTTGAAGGCCTGGGCAAGGATGACCTTGAGGCTCATATGGAGATTGTCTGCGATTATTTTGACATGATGGCATCAAAGACCAAGGGCGTTCTGACCTATTATTATCGTATAGATCCATCAGTTTCTACTGATGTCAAGGGATTTTGGTATGTGAATGTTGAGAGAGAAGGATTCAAGGAACATGAAGTTACTGATATCACCCTTTACGATGTTGAGGATACTTCCAAGCTTGTCTGGTTCACAGTTCCCAAACATGAAGGTAAAGCCATCTGGTTACCTCCTTATATCACTGAGAATCTTGATGCATATGTTATATCCTATGATGCGCCTGTTTACTATAAAGACAGGTTTATCGGGGTTGTTGGTATAGAGGTTGACTATTCTACTATGGCACAGGAAGTTGATGTTATAAGACTTCCAAATAAAGGTTATGCATTCCTTAGTGATGAAAACGGATATCTTTTTTATCATCCCTTCATAGATGTGACAAAGCTTGAAGCCGGAACTGCATTTGAGATACCGTACAATACTGCTATTGATGATAACAATGTAGTTCGGTATTCATACGAAGGGGTAGACAAAAAAGCTGTCTGGCTCCCTCTAAGTAACGGGATGCGGTTTAATGTATCGATTCCGATAGCTCAGACTCAGGCTACCGCGAAGAGACTGGTCCTGAATATTATAATATGCTCTGTCGAAGTTCTGATTCTTGCCAGTATTTTTATGATGATATATACCAAAAGGCTTACAAGACCATTAGAACAGCTTACAAAAGCAGCTGAGAAGGTTGAAAAGGGCGAATATGACTTTACTTTGACTTATGATAAAGATGATGAACTTGGAAGACTTACAAGAGCTTTCCAGAATCTATCTGATAATGTCAAAGAGCATATTAGCGATCTAAGTTCACAGGTGTATGTGGATTCACTTACCCATGTCAAGAATAAAGGGGCATTGACCAATACCCTTGAGCAGATCCAAAAAGAGATTGATATAGATCCTGACAGCGTAGAATTTGCTATAGGAGCATTTGACTGTGACAATCTCAAACTTATTAATGACAGATATGGTCATGACAAGGGAGATATATTCTTAAAGACAGCCTGTTTTGCTATTAGTGATGTGTTTAAACATAGCCCTGTATTTAGAATGGGCGGAGATGAATTTAATGTTATCCTGCAAAAAGAAGACCTTAGTAATATGCAGGTATTGCTAGAGCAGTTTGATGATAAAGTCAAAACGATCAATGAAAAGGCTGATAAGCCTTGGGAGCAGGTATGGATATCCAAAGGATTTGCAGTATATGATAAAACAAGGGATAAGACAACTATAGATGTCATGAAAAGGGCCGACGACCTCATGTATGAGAATAAGCGTATGAGGAAAGCCGCGCGGAAGTGAATCTATTAATCATTGTCAAGATTTTATGACGCAGTAGATAAATTCATAGACAAGTAATTTGATTAAATATGAATGAGTCAGTACACTAGTCAGATGATCCCTTATCTCCTTATCCAGGGGTCATTTATGGTATAATATTGGTATGTATATTTCTAAAAAATAATCTATATATGCCGATATACTTATTTGGAAACCTTTTTATCATCTGTAGTAATACACTTGGAAAGGAAGAATAAGTCTGTGAGTGAACTCGAGCCGCGAAATACAATAGATGAGCTGACAGGGCTACCTAATTTTGCCACTTTTATCGCTATGGCTCAGCATGTTCTCAATGATCCTACCGAACGTAAGGATATTGCGTTCGTCTATTTTAATCTGGAAAATTTCAGATCATATAATGAAGCATATGGACTTGCAGCCGGCAATGACTGTCTTGTTACTGTTGCCAGAACTATTGAGGCTTTCTTTCCGCAGGAACTGTGCGGGCGTATTGCGTCTGACCATTTTGGAGTGCTGACAGACAAAGCAGATTTGGAATTCAAAGTCGTTGGTGTATGTGATGAGATGCTGCCATTTAGGATGGATACCCATCTTCAGATGCGGGCAGGTATCTATTTCCCTACGGACAAGGACTTTGATGCTCATTCTTGTCTTAATAAGGCCAAGGTAGCCTGCGATAGCATCAGGAAAAAATACGACTCAATGTTTGGCTATTATGACTCGGCCATTGATGAGAGATATCAAAGAGAGCGTTTCATAATAGATAAACTTGATAATGCGATAAAACAAAGGCATATAACTCCTTACTATCAGGCGGTTGTTCGTGTTATGACCGAAGAAGTAAGCGGTTATGAAGCTCTTGCAAGATGGGATGATCCTGAGATAGGCAAGATATCTCCCGGAGATTTTGTCCCTATACTTGAAAAATACCAGATGATCAGAAAACTTGACCTGTTCATCTTTGAATCTGTATGTATTGATATAAAAGAGAAGCTGGACTTGGGCGCAGTAGTTGTTCCTGTGTCTATCAACCTGTCCCAGCAGGACTTTTTGGGCGGTGACATCGTAACGGAAGTTGATGATACTATCAAGAAATACGGAATATCCAGCGATCTGTTCCACATGGAAGTTACAGAGTCCATCTTCGCCACAGAGCCCGGCAAAGTCGGAGACTGTATTGAAAGATTCAGAAAACTGGGCTATCAGGTATGGCTTGACGATTTTGGAAGCGGTTATTCATCTCTTAATATGCTCAAAGATTACAAGTTTGACTGTATCAAGCTTGATATGATCTTTATGCGCGGATTTGAAGAAAACCACGAGACCAGAGTCATCCTTCAGGCTATGATCAACATGGCCAAAAATCTCGGGATACAGACAGTTGCCGAAGGCGTTGAGACCCAGAAGGCTGCTGATTATCTTAGGAAAATAGGCTGTGAGAATATTCAGGGATTTTTGTATTCACGCCCTGAGAAAATAGAAGTTACCTTCAATTCTCAGCTCAAGAGAGAATCTGAGGGCATGAGGAAATATTGCACCAGGATCGGTAAGGTTAACCTGTTCTCAGCTAATCCGCTTGATCTAAGTGGCGGCAATGTTGATGAAGAGGGTCTTCCCATGGCTATTATGGAGATGAGAAGAGACAGACTCATCTACCTTAGCTGTAACCCTGCTTATCTAAAACATCTTGACGAGCTTAATCTAAGCGGTATCGATGAGGCTGAGGAGTTCCTGAACCAGGGCAAGAGAAAGCTCCCGTCCATATTTGTAAATGCTGTTACAAGATGTAAGAATACAGGCAAGCAGGAATCCTGTGATTATGTACTAAATGGACAGAACTGTACCTTCCAGGCAAGGCATATTACAACCTATAGGAACAGATCTGCTTATCTTATAACAAGCCTTAATATGTCCGTATACAAGCAGGCTGCAAGATCTGAGAAGCAGCAGGCTCTTCTTAAGTTCATCTATACTCAGTACAACAAGATCGATGTCCTTGATCCTGAGAAGCTGACTATAGAGAACATATATATCAACAGTTCGGAATATACTATCTCTGATCATATCATGTCCAGTGATGAGTATAGTGAGAAGTTCATCAGAGAATGTGTACATGAACTGGATAGGGACAGGTTCGTTAACTTTTTTACCAAAGAAGAGATAATAGGGAAGATATCTAATACCAATAAGGAATATATAACAGAGTACTTCAGGATCAAGAACAAAGACGGCTATTACAGATGGCAGAAATTCGATGTTATCTTCATAGAAGTCAAGAAAAAGCCAATGTTCATGGTATGCATAAGTGACATTGACTTTAGCCGCGTCAGAATGCTCCGGGATATGGATGAGAAGTTACAGGAAGTTCCGCGTAATCCTGCATTTATGTGGCTTTCAAGCCGCGATTTCTCCAAGATCCTGGGTTATAAGTCCTACAATGACTTCCTGAACGGATCCTTCTACTTTGAAGTCAATCTGACTCAGAATACCATCATCGATATGCACCTTAGCGATATCGGTGAAGTCAAGAGTAATGTCTATAAAGACAGATTCAATGACTATGAAGGTGTTGTTCGGGATATGATCAACACCCAGGTAGATATACAGGATATAGAAGCTGCTTCGCTGTTTTTTGACAGGATCAATATCATAAGAGAGTATCAGGCAGGCAATGAGATCGGCTCTTTGGAATTTCGTTCTTATGCCAAGGGCAAGATGGCATGGCTGCACTGTACATATCAGGTTGTTAAGTCGCAGGAGACAGGAGAGCTTTTTGCTTATTTCTTAAACTACGATGTTGATGAATACAATAGGAAGCTCCTTAAAGAGAAAAAAGCTGTAGAGACAGATTTTCTTACAGGGCTCTTGAACAGATATAGTGCTGTTCCTGTTATGCGTGATTATCTGTTTAAAAATCCTGAGAGCTCGTCTGCACTTATCATGATGGACCTTGATGATTTTAAGTTTGTTAATGATACGTATGGTCACGGCTGTGGTGATGAGATGCTCAAGGCTGTTGCAGCCAAGCTAAAGGATAAATTTGAGTTATATGGTATAGTATGCAGACTTGGCGGAGATGAGTTCCTGGGTCTTATAACCAATAAGTCCAAGGACTTTGTAGATGAGTTTTTGGCAGAACTTCTTGCTAAACCTGTAACGATAGAATATGAGGGCAATATAGTAAAATGCTCCATGTCAGCAGGTTATGCAATGTATCCGTCACAGGGCAAGGAATATCATCATCTGTATGAAATGGCTGACAAGGCAATGTACTCAGCTAAGCATAGCGGTAAAGCCCGCTTTTGTATGTATTCACATAATGAGAATGAGGAAAAAGCTGCCAAGATCGAGCTTACAACAGATGAGATCTTAGAGACATTGCCTGCTGCATATGCTGTATGTGAGGTATCAGCCAATAATCCTATTCTTCTTGTTAACAGCGAATTTACAAGATTCTTTAAATGCAGTTCTGTAACCCAGCTTCATAATTTTTGCGACGGACATATAATAAATCTTGTAGCCAAGGAAGACAGAGATGGAGTAATAGATACTATCTATAGCGGTTTTGACAACTATACCGGTCAGACTATCAAGATGGCAGTTAACTTCAGGCAATATGATGGAAGTGAAAGTAAGTGTATGTGTCATATCAGATTTGCAAGGACAAGAGAAGGCATGAGACTTCATGTCATGATAACTTAAAGCATATTGCGCCAAGGCGCGGAAAGCGGGGTAAATATATGATAATTGTAAAATCTCAGACATTTACAACAGAGCGTGAACTTAATGAGTATATCATGAATAAGATGACAGATCCTGTTAAGAAGGATGCTGCATTCAAGGTTCACAGGATCATACCTGTAGTACTTACTTCTTCAGCAGGCAAGGGCGAAGAATTCTCGATATCATCTACCATCAACTATGTCCTTGAAAGTGAAGAAACACTTGATACCAAGAAGGTATACTAAAAATATGATCAGGAGGCCATAAAGAGGAGGGATAAGCATGGGTGACAAGTATAACATATGTCTTGATATCGGCGGAACCAAGATACTGGGAGCAATCTTTGACAAAAAAGAAAAGATAACCTACAGGCTTAAGAAGAAGACCAAAGAAGGCGGAGACAGTGCCGGCAATGTAGAAGAAGTCATAATCAGCGTTGTTGACGAACTTATAAAGGAATCCGGAATCGATAAAAAAGATATAAATGCTATAGCAGCAGGGGCTCCGGGCGTCATAAACCAAAAAGACGGTATCATACTCTTTTCCCCGAATCTGCCATGGAAGAACTATGATATCAAGTCTCCGATTAAGAAAAAATTCGGTGTGCCTTTCTATATCGGCAATGATGTAAACGTAGGAGTTCTGGGTGAGTATAAATACGGCGCTGCCAAAGGCTATAAGAATGTCGCAGGCTTCTTCGTAGGAACAGGTATGGGCGGCGGTCTTATACTTAATGGCAAGCTCTTTACAGGCAATGAGTTCAAAGCTGCCGAGTATGGCCATATGATATTGGATCCCGAAGGCCCCTTATGCAACTGTGGTCAGAGAGGATGCCTTGAAGCTTTTTCCAGTAAGCAGGGTATGTCTTCTTACATAAGACAGCAGGTATCAAGAGGCCGCAAGAGTGAGATGGCTGAAGCCGTTGAAGGGGGCGTATTTAAGAGTAAGATCCTTAAAAAGGCTCTGGAAAAAGAAGATAAGGTTGCCATGGAAGCTGTTGACAGAGCTTGCCACTATCTTGCCATCGCATCCGGCAATATGATAAATACCATAAGTCCCGATATCATAGTATATGGTGGCGGAGTTATGGAAGCTGTAGGAGATATCTTCATGGAGAAGATCCTTGCAGAAGTTGACAGATACTGTATGCCGTCCATAAGAAGTACGGTTGAGCTTAAAAAAGCAGCCCTTGGAGACGACTCCATACTCTATGGAGCCCTCTCTATGATAAATGATCAGAAGGACTGATGAGTTATATCATTCGGGCATTGTATGGATGTCCACGTATTCTCTTGGAGAGTAGCCATACTCCTTGCGGAATGCCTTGTAGAAATTTGAATAGTCGTTAAAGCCATACGTGATATACGCTTCGCTTATAGGCGTGCCGCCCAGCATGAGGTCGCGGCACCCGGCGAGGCGTTTTTTGACTATATATTGGTGGACAGATAGGCCTAGCCGATTCTTAAATTCATGGACGATATAGGACTTACTGACGTAGAGCTTTTCTGCAAGTACGTCAAGAGACAAGGTGTCGGTTAGATGCTCATCAATATATGTTATAAGTCTTCCCATCATATCTGTGTTCTCAGGTACGCTTATCTTGTTCTCGGATTCGTAGACATATCTTGTAAGCGTAAGGAGTAGCTCTGATGAATATATCCTAAGAAAAGCATCGTGGCCGTAGTGCACAGTACTGATCTCTTCAAGGACAGTAATGGCACGGGATTGTACCTGATAGAAGAGCGCAGTCTCAAGATGGTGGACATATCTGCCCTTATCGGCTTCATCTATGAGATATGAATAGTCAGATGATATGTCAAAAAGCTCTTTGAGATACATATCACTTATCCAGAATACAAATCGGCGATATGGCTTTGGGGCCGGATCATCTACTGCGTGGTTTTTGTCTATAACTCTTTTTATGGCATGGTGAAAAAGCCCTGGAGGAAATACAACGATATCTCCCGGGGTTAGCTTTATTGTATCTGCCACATTTTCAATCTGCATGTCTATATCGCCTTCTAAAAAAAGATAGAATTCATAATAGTCATGCGAATGCATCTCTACGGGCTTTATCACAGTATCGCTGTAATAATAAAGCTCGAATAGGTCTGAAAGCATGGTCTGTCTGGTTGTAAAATCACTTCTAAGTTCTCTTCTCATAATACCTATATTTTAATGCCAAATTTGCAAACTATGCAACTTTTTTATCAATTGAAATTATGGCATAAAAGCACGAAAATAGGTATTGTAAACGTTTTCACTGCAATTTGCTGATACCTTTTGCAGAGGGCCCCTTTACAGGGGCTTATAGTTTAAAGCTGCAGATTGGGTGATTGCTGTTGAACTCCTGTCGGGAGACTTCGGCAGCTTGATGATCGTTAAGATAATTATTTATATAAGAGAATGGAGATTTTGAATTATGGAAATGACTCTTCGCTGGTATGGTAAGGAATTTGATACTGTTAAGCTGTGGCAGATCAGGCAGATTCCTGGTGTTAAGGGTGTTATTACAACACTTTATGATAAGGCAGCAGGTGACCTCTGGACACAGGATGAGATCAAGAAGCTCAAGGCTGATGTAGCAGAAGCTGATATGCACATCTCAGGTATCGAGTCCGTTAATATCTCTGATGATATCAAGATCGGCGGCGGCAAGCGCGATGAGCATATCGACAATTATATCAAGACTTTGGAGAACCTTGGTAAAGAAGATATCCACATGGTATGTTACAACTTCATGCCTGTATTCGACTGGACCAGAACAGAGCTTGCAAGAAGAAGAGCAGATGGTGCTACAGTTCTTGCATACAACCAGACAGCAGTTGACAAGATCAATCCTGAAGATATGTTCGCATCTATCAATGGTGACATGAACGGAACAGTTATGCCTGGCTGGGAGCCTGAGAGAATGGCCCGCGTTAAGGAACTCTTCGAGATGTACAAGGATATTGATGAAGAGAAGCTTTTTCAGAACCTTGTATACTTCCTTAAAGCTATCATGCCTGTATGTAACAAGTATGATATCAAGATGGCTATCCATCCTGATGATCCTGCATGGAACGTATTTGGACTTCCTCGTATCATCAATAATGAGAAGAACATCCAGCGTATGATGAAGGCTGTTGATGATGTACACAACGGTGTTACATTCTGCTCAGGTTCTTATGGTACAAATCCTGAGAACGACCTTCCTCAGATGATCAGAAATCTTAAGGGACGTATCCACTTTGCACACGTACGTAACCTTCAGTTCAATACATTCCAGCATGAGGACGGAAGTCAGGTTACAAGCTGGGCAGGAGAGAAGATCCCGGTTGGTCCTGCTGATTTCGAAGAAGCTTGCCACCTTTCTTCAGATGGAAGCTTTGATATGTATGAGATTGTTAAGGCTCTCTATGAGACAGGCTTTGACGGGCCTATCCGTCCTGACCACGGCCGTATGATCTGGGATGAGAAGGCTATGCCTGGTTATGGTCTTTATGACAGAGCTCTTGGTGCTTGCTACATCCAGGGTCTTTGGGAAGCAATCGACAAGGCAGCAAGAAGATAACTTTAGATCTTTTGAAAAAATAAAATAACAAGTATAGATTCCTGTTTTTCAGAGAAAAACAGGAGCTAATACTATAAAGCTTAAATAATTGGAGATTAGTCATGAAACTTACAGTAGAAGGAATTAAAGATACAAACGCTTGGGAGTCCAAGGGATATCATCTTCCTGCTTATGACAGAGAGCAGGTTATAAAGAATACACAGGAAGCTCCTGAATGGGTACACTTTGGTGCTGGTAACATCTTCCGTGCATTCCATGCAGTTCTTGCACAGAACCTTATTGAAAAGGGACTTATGAATACAGGTATCGTAGTTGCAGAAGGATTCGACTACGAGATCGTTGAGAAGGCATATAAGACATACGAGGATCTGTCTATTCTTGCAATCCTTAAGTCTGACGGATCTGTTGAAAAGCAGGTCATCGGTTCTATCGCCAAGTCATACATCCTTGATTCTGAAAGAGATGCAGAATTTGAAGGTCTTAAGAATGTATTCAGAAATAAGAGCCTTAAGCTCTGCACATTCACAATCACAGAGAAGGGTTATAACCTCAGAAAACCTGACGGAAGCTATATGGACGCTGTTGCAGCAGATATGCAGGAAGGTCCTTCCAAGCCTCACAGCTATATCGGTAAGGTAGCAGCTCTTCTTGCTGAGAGATATTCAAATGGTAAACTTCCTATCGCTATGGTCAGCACAGATAACTGCTCACATAATGGTGAGAAGCTCTATGCAGCAATCTATGATTTTGCTAAGGCATGGGCTGATAATGGCAAGATCGATGCAGGTTTTGTAGACTATATAAATGATAAGAGCCTTGTATCATTCCCTTGGTCTATGATCGATAAGATCACACCAAGACCTGATGACAGCGTTAAGGCTATGCTTGCAGAGGACGGCGTAGAAGGTCTTGAGCCTGTAATCACAGGATTCCATACATATGTTGCTCCGTTTGTAAACGCAGAAGAGAGCGAATATCTTGTAGTAGAAGATGACTTCCCTAACGGAAGACCTGCTCTTGAAAAGGCTGGTGTTATCTTCACAGACAGAGATACAGTTAATAACGTAGAGCGTATGAAGGTTACAACATGCCTTAATCCTCTTCACACAGCACTTGCTGTATACGGATGCCTTCTTGGATATACAAGAATCTCAGAAGAAATGAAGGATGCAGACCTTGTTAAGCTTATAAATGAAGTTGGTTATGTAGAAGGACTTCCTGTTGTAGTAGATCCAGGCGTTATCAATCCTAAGGACTTCATTGATACTGTAACAAAGGTTCGTCTTCCTAACCCATTCATGCCTGATGCTCCTCAGAGAATCGCTACAGATACATCTCAGAAGCTTGCAATCCGTTTTGGCGAGACTATCAAGAGCTACATAGCAGCAGATAATCTTGATATACACTCACTTAAGGCTATTCCTTTCGTACTGGCAGGATGGCTTCGATATACAATGGGTATAGATGATAAGGGCGAAGAGTTTGAATGCAGCTCAGATCCTCTTCTTGAAGAGGTAAGTGCTATCACACGTACTATCAGCCTTGGCGATACAAGATCATGTGATGAACTCAAAGCTGTTCTTCTTCCTATCCTTAAGAAAAAAGAGATCTTCGCTGTAGATCTTGAAGAAGTAGGTCTTGCAGATACAGTAGTAGCTAACTTTAAGAAGCTTATCGAAAAAGAAGGCGCTGTAAGAGAAAACCTTGCTGCACTTTAATCTATGATATAAGATCATTTGCATCCGATAGATGCTTAGAACAAAGCGGATGCGATGATCTTGATAGATGCTTGGAACCAAGCTGATACAATGATCTTAATAGATGTTTAGATAAGATCTTTTCCTTTATAGCTCTAGCTATAAACACCTTATAATGATTTTATAATTACTTAAGACTGCCATCTTATATGCCGAAATAAAGAACGGATTATTATGCTCGTTCTTTGTTTCGGCTTTTTATTTCGGTTTTTTGCTTCGCTGTTCATATGTAAGATCAATAGCGGTTTTTGAAAGGATCTTTATGCGAAAACATATAGTTCTGATAACCAATATCCTTATTATTGTAGTAGTCGTGGCAGGCTTCATCGCTATAGAGTATGGCTTTATAAGTTTCTATAGACAGCAGACGAGGGAACAAGCTCAGAATGCGGTAGTTGTAACCGGTGTAGATGTATCTTCCCAGATCTCAAACGTATCTACCACCCAGAGAGTAGCTTCTCAGATGATAGCTTCAGATCTTTTCTTGAAAGAGTGGATCAAAACTGAGACACCCAATCCTGACGACAACAAGGATATACAGGTTCTATATGATTACCTTAAAGAGTACAAGAATGTACTTGGCTATGACACGGTATTCTTTGTATCAGATGAAACAGGCAATTATTATTATCAGGATGGTCTTAATAAGATCATCTCTCCTTTGGATGATTTTGACAGCTGGTATTACAACTTTGTAGAGCTTGATGAACCTTATGATATTGAGATTGACAGGGATGAAACTCAGGGGTATGCTGTTAACCTCTTTGTAAACTGCCGTGTTGAAGACGAGAATGGCAATCTTCTGGGAGTTGCCGGTACTGCGCAGGAAATTGGTGAGATTGAAGAATATATCACCAGGATGCAGGATGCCATGGGCGTAGACATAATGATCGTCAACAATGGCAATGCCATGAATTCTTTTAGCGGAAGTACAGATCATTATAAGGATGTTTCGGAAGCTTCTAAGATTTTGGGGATTCCTGAGATAGTACTCACTTCAACGGATCTTGGAAATGAGGATTATATCTGGCTTGACAATATTCATTGTATGACGGTCAGGCACAATGCAGACCTTAACTGGAATGTTATCGTTGTTAAGGATATCACACAGATTCTTAATGGATACAAGAAGTTCGTATTTTATGCGATACTGCTTCTTATAGCAGTTCTTGTAGTCTTCATAACTGCTGCTACGGTTTTTCTTACCAAAATGAACAGGATGTCGATAGAACATGAGAATACAGACGATCTGACAGGCCTTTTTAATAATAGGATATTTAGGCAAAAATATACTGAAAGTCTTCGAAAACATCGTGACAATATATCACTTTTTATGATTGATGTTGATGATTTTAAAAAGTACAATGATCAGATGGGCCATCTATACGGCAATGGTGTTCTTAAACTTGTATCAACACTCCTACTACAGACTGTTGGAGATAGTGGTATCGTAGGAAGATGGGGCGGCGATGAGTTCATAGGTATCATGTATATGAATTCTCAAAGAGCTGCGGATCTTCTAAGGCACCTTCAAAAGGACCTTGATGATGCAGAGACCAAGATGCCGGTGAGGATCAGCGGCGGCGTTACTGGTGTGCGCCATGGCGATACGATAGAAGCTGCCATCGATAGGGCTGATGTTGGCTTGTATGAGAGTAAGAATGCGGGCAAGGGCACGGTGACCGTGCATGATGCGTGAGAAGATGCGGTCGTGGTGTGCTTTGCAGATTTGCCAGTATACATAGAAAACTGAAAGGATCTTTATATGAAATCTGATATGACCAAAGGAGCGATAGCTCCGATTTTGATAAAATTTATGCTGCCACTATTTATTGGGAATCTGTTCCAGCAGTTTTATAATATGGTGGATACTTTGATAGTTGGAAGATATGTGGGAACTGATGCGCTTGCGGCAGTTGGTGCTACGGGTACTATTATGTTCCTGATCCTGGGTTTTGCTAATGGGCTCGCTACTGGATTTACTGTTCTTACCAGTCAGAGCTACGGAGCTCATGATGACAGAAGACTTCGTCATAGTATTGCCAATGCTGTGATACTGGCTGTTATCGTGACACTTATAACTACTATGATAAGTGTTATCAGTATGAAGTCTATACTTCACATGATGAATACTCCGGATGATATATTCGATTATGCATATTCTTATATAATCACTATATCTTATGGTATATGTGCCAGCGTCTTTTATAATCTTGGTGCATCAATACTTAGAGCTGTAGGCAATAGTAAAGTTCCGCTTTATTTCCTTATTTTCTCTGCATGTCTTAATGTGGGACTTGATTTTGTATGCATAGTAGGATTTGATCTTAAGACTTTCGGAGCAGCTCTTGCTACCGTTGTATCTCAGGGAATATCAGCAGTTTTATGCTTTGTATATATCTATAAGAAACAGAGGTCTATGTGGCCTGAAAGAAGTGACTGGCACCTTGAAGCCAGGGATACAAGCCATCAGCTAAGAGTAGGCGTACCTATGGCGCTTCAGTTCGCTATAACTGCGTCAGGAACCATGATCATGCAGGCTGCTATCAATCTGTTCGGATCTACAGCTGTTGCATCATTCACTGCTGCAAGTAAGATCCAGGGACTTATAACTCAGGGTATGCCTTCCATGGGACAGACTATAGCTGCCTATGCCGGACAGAACTTTGGCGCTGGCAGATACGACAGATTAAAAGATGGTATCAAGAATTCCATGATCATCATGACTGTATATTCTGTTGTTGCAGCTGTTCTTTCATTATCACTTTTAGAGCCTGCAATGCATCTGTTCTTTGATTCGGCGCAGGACGTAGCAGTTCACCTTCCATGGGCTATTCCATACATAAGATTCTGTGCTATATGCTATATCCCTCTTTCTGCTATATTCATCTTCAGAAATATGATGCAGGGCTGCGGATTTGGCTTTTTGCCTATGATGGGCGGAGTAGTAGAGCTGGTATCAAGGGCTATCATGGCAGTTTTGTCAATGAAGCTCATGATCTATGAACTTGCCAGCGCCTGCGACCCGGCAGCATGGCTTACTACCGGTATATTTACATTTGTAGCATGGCTCTATGTTGCGCCTAAGATTGAGAAGATGTTCGTTGGGCGTGAAGTTTGAGTTAAATGATATAATAAGTATAGTGTCAGAATAATTCAATAGTTTTGGGAGTTAATCTAATTGATATCTTTATTTCTGTTTGCTTAATAACAATTGTTGAATTGCTTTGAAATCATGGAGGAATCTAGTATGTATTATGATAGCTTGACAAAACTTTATCCGGTTAGCAAAACAATTCGTAATGAGCTTATTCCGGTAGGGAAGACACTTGAGAACATAAAGAAGAATAATATACTTGAAGTAGATGAAGATAGAAAAAAAGCTTATATACGAGTGAAGAAAATAATGGACGATTATCATAAACGTCTTATAAATGAGGCACTTTCTGATTTTACATTAAGTGATTTAGATAATGCAGCTGACTTGTATTTAAGCGGATCAAAGAGCGCAGAAGATATAGAAAACTTTTCCAGACTTCAGGATAAACTTAGAAACGCTATAGCAAAAAGACTCAGAGAACATGAGAATTTTGGCAAAATAGGGAAGAAAGACATTATCCCATTATTGCAAAAACTATCTGAGAACGAAGAAGATTATAATGCTCTTGAGTCCTTCAAAAATTTTTATACATATTTTACAAGTTATAACAAAGTAAGATCAAATCTTTATTCTGACGAAGAAAAATCTTCTACAGTAGCATACCGATTGATTAATGAGAACCTTCCTAGATTTCTTGACAATATAAGAGCTTATGATGCTGTACAAATAGCTGGAATCATTGCTGAAGAATTAAGCAAGGAGGAACAAGATGAACTGTTTTGGGTTGATACATTTAATAATGTATTAGTTCAAGATGGAATAAATTCCTATAACAAAGATATAGGAAAACTGAATTCTGCTATTAATCTTTATAATCAAAAGAATGCTACATCACTAGGATTTAGAAAAGTCCCTAAGATGAAAGAACTTTATAAGCAGATACTATCAGATAGAGAAGGAAACTTCATCGACGAATTCGAAAATGATGCAGAGCTTCTTGATAGCATGGAATCATATTATTCGAATTTAGAAAAGTATCTTAGTTCTGGTAAAATTCAGCTTATGTTTACTGCACTCAGAGAAAGTGAAGGGAAAGATGTATATGTAAAAAATGACATTGCTAAGACTAGTTTTTCCAATGTGGTATTTGGTTCATGGAATCGAGTAGATGAGCTTATCAATGGTGAGTATGATGCTGGGAATAGCAGAAAAAAGGATGAGAAATATTATGAAAAGCGTCAAAAAGAGCTTAAGAAAAACAAAAGCTATGCTTTAGATAAAATTATATCACTAGCAGCTACTGAAAACATTGATGTGATTGGGAAGTACATAGAGAAACTTGAATCTGATATTGAGGCGATAAGATCAAATGGCAAGAATTTCTATGATGTTGTATTGCGTGACCATGATAGAAGTAAAAAGCTTTCAAAGAATAAATATGCTGTACAGACAATTAAGGGATATCTTGACTCTATAAAGGATTTTGAAAGAGATCTCAAATTAATAAATGGAAGTGGTCAAGAGTTAGAAAAAAATCTTGTAGTTTATGGCGAGCAAGAGGCTGTGTTGTCTGAGCTAAGTAGTATTGATTCTTTGTATAACATGACTCGCAATTATTTGACAAGAAAGCCTTTTTCTACAGAGAAGATAAAACTTAACTTCAATAAGCCTACATTGCTAAATGGTTGGGATAAGAATAAGGAAAAAGATAATCTTGGAATATTACTTCTAAAAGACGGTAAGTATTTCTTGGGAATTATGGACACAAGAGCAAATAATGCTTTTGTAGATTCTCCTTTAGCTAAGACGGATAGTTGTTATAAAAAGATGGATTATAAACTGCTTCCAGGTCCTAATAAGATGCTTCCCAAGGTTTTTTTTGCTAAGTCCAATCTGGAACTATATAAACCTTCAGATGAATTGCTCGAAAAATATGAGAAGAAGACACATGTAAAGGGAGAAAACTTCTCTCTAGAAGATTGTCATAAACTTATAGATTTCTTTAAAGCGTCTATAAATAAACATCCTGATTGGTCGAAATTTAATTTTAAATTTTCTGATACCAGCAGTTACAAGGATATAAGTGAATTTTATCGAGAAGTTGAAAAGCAGGGATACAAGATTTCTTATACAGATGTTGATGCTTCATATATCAATAATCTGGTAGAGGAAGATAAACTATACTTGTTTCAGATATACAATAAGGATTTCTCTGAATATAGTAAAGGTAAATATAATCTACATACTCTTTATTTTAAGATGCTTTTTGATGAAAGAAATCTTAGTAATATCGTTTATAAACTCAATGGTGAGGCAGAAGTGTTTTATCGTCCTTCATCTATTAGTGATGAAGAGATGATAGTGCATAAAGCAGGAGAAGAGATCAAGAATAAAAATCCTAAAAAAGCAGCTAAAAAGCCTACGAGCAGATTTGATTATGATATAGTCAAGAATCGTAGATACTGTCAGGATAAGTTTATGCTTCATTTGCCTATTACTATGAATTTTGGAGTGGAAGAAACTAGAAGATTTAATGATGCGGTTAACAGCACTCTCAGAAGCGAAGATAAAGTTAATGTAATAGGTATAGATAGAGGCGAAAGAAACCTTTTATACGTTGTTGTCATAGACTCAGAAGGTAAAATTTTAGAGCAAAGGTCTCTAAATTCTATCGTAGACCCAAACTATGATATTGAAACCGACTATCACAAATTACTAGATGAGAAGGAAGGCGACAGAGAAAAGGCTCGCAGAGACTGGACTACAATAGAGAACATAAAGGAATTAAAGGCAGGTTACTTAAGCCAGGTGGTTCATATTGTGGCAGAGCTTGTTTTGAAGTATAACGCGATCATATGCCTTGAAGATCTCAATTTTGGTTTCAAACGTGGTCGCCAAAAAGTGGAGAAACAAGTATATCAAAAATTTGAGAAGATGCTTATTGATAAACTTAATTATCTTGTTATGGATAAGAGCCGTGAGCAAGCTAATCCTGAAACAGTCAGTGGAGCATTAAATGCACTGCAGCTAACGTCAAAGTTTACTAGTTTTAAAGAACTTGGAAAGCAGACGGGGATTATTTATTATATCCCAGCCTATCTTACTAGTAAGATAGATCCTACGACAGGATTTGCCAACCTTTTCTATGTTAAATATGAAAATGTTGATAAGGCTAAGGAATTCTTTAGCAAATTTGATTCTATAAAATACAATAAAGATGGGAAAAACTGGAATACAAAGGGGTACTTTGAGTTTGCGTTTGATTATAAGAAGTTCACAGATAGGGCTTATGGACGTGTAAGTGAATGGGTAGTATGTACTGTAGGAGAAAGAATTATTAAATTTAAAAATGAAGAAAAGAATAATTCTTATGATGACAAGGTTATAGATCTGACAAACTCTTTAAAGGAACTATTTGATAGCTATAAAGTTACTTATGAGAGTGAAGTGGATTTAAAAGATGCAATATTGGCTATAGATGATCCTGCATTCTATAGGGACTTGACTAGAATACTTCAGCAAACATTACAGATGCGAAATAGTTCTTGTGATGGCAGCAGAGATTATATCATATCTCCGGTAAAGAATAGTAAAGGTGAGTTTTTCTGTTCAGATGATAATGATGATACAACACCTAATGATGCTGATGCTAATGGAGCGTTCAATATTGCGAGAAAAGGGTTATGGGTATTAAACGAGATTAGAAATTCAGAAGAAGGAAGCAAGATTAACTTGGCTATGAGTAATGCACAGTGGCTTGAATACGCTCAAGACAATACAATTTAGTGAAGGATAGTATATGGATGATAGAAGGGAATGCAGCAAAGGTTTATTTTTCCACGTATTTTTGATAATGCTACAATATTCTGTATTCGAGATTGATAGTAGTGAAAAGATATTGAATAATATTATGTCAGATATATCTAATCGCTATGAAAAAAGATTTTCACAAGAGGATAGCGTAATTATTTTTATTCTTTCTAATTCTTGTAAAACTGTCAGGTATGGACATGCTAAAAATGAGGAAAAGGATTTGGTTATGGTTACTTAATTGCAAACCTCCGATTTGATTTTTATTTATGGGTTCTTGGAAATAATATATGGGCAAATTATTGGTGATAAGTTATAAAAATATGTATAAGATAGGTTCTATTTTGGACGAAATGACGGCGCACGTGCCAAGAACCTATAGATAATTTCTACTGTTGTAGATTATCTCAATGATGGAACTGTGGCAAGGCCAAGAACCTATAGATAATTTCTGCTGTTGTAGATAATCACACTTTATTTGGAGATAACGAAGCCAAGAACCTATAGATAATTTCTACTGTTGTAGATAGCTTCTCCTGCATCTGCATACGCTCCTGCCAAGAACCTATAGATAATTTCTACTGTTGTAGATATCGGCTGTCATTATCCAAATTACTATGCCAAGAACCTATAGATAATTTCTACTGTTGTAGATAGGTCCTCATGGATCAGATTTTCATACCGCCAAGAACCTATAGATAATTTCTACTGTTGTAGATGCCCAGTGATTTTCTTGCCGATTCTTAGACAAGAACCTATAAATAATTTCTACTGTTATAGATGATTCTCGCTCTTCTTACCAGGGAAAGCCAAGAACCTATAGATAAGAATAATTATAATAAATGCCAGGCTATTGGTGATGCTTTTTCATATTATGGCTTAACAGACAATGGCGAGTTAATAGCAGAAGTATTTGCTGAGTATATGAATGGAAATCCAAGACCATATGCAAAACAATTATTGATGTTGTTAAGGAATATAGTATGTTGCAGACGTTGGAAGATATGAAGTTTTTAAGTAAATATCTTATAGCAGATAATGCCAAAAAAGAACTAGAAAATTGTTTGTTGATGTGTCCAGCATACCTTCCGAGGAAAAACACCAAATGAAATAGCCGAAAAACACCAAATGAAATAGCCGAAAAACACCAAATGAAACAGCCGATAAACACCAAATGAAATAGCCTAATAG
>JAEEGF012094872.1_pt1 | contig 21320 bp, 15 predicted proteins | sample 9134171 | NCBI WGS metagenome assembly JAEEGF01 (sample SAMN16246542, study PRJNA631951) | gut metagenome | biome: gut microbiome; feature: rumen; material: AP-attached | host: Bos | place: Iran: Karaj | collected 2018-10 | reverse complement strand
AGTCGAGGAAAAAGTAATTTATACCAAGAGAAAACTTACTTTGACCATTGATACATCAAGTTCTAAGGATCCTGCTATTAACCGAAAAGATGTAGAAAATGGAGGAAGTGCAGTAAAAGAGATACCTGCATCAGGATTAGCAAAACTTACATATGTAATTTTTAATGATGAGTATCGTGAAGGTGAAGCTGGATGTTATAGCGAAATAGAAATCAAAGATAATTGCGTAACAATAACAATCGATCTTCCATCAGACAGCAAGGGACAGGGACCTATTCACATTGCAAATGTTGCACTTGTTGATGGTGCCGGCAATCTTACATATGTAATTAAAGGTGATACGGAAGACGAAAACTATAATAACTATACAGCTACAGACAGAATAGAACCTGTAAGCTATGTAATAGATAGTGTAGTACCTGTAATCAGATTTACAGAACTTGATGGCGAGATGCTTGGTGACGGATACCCAACAGACCTTGCATCAACAACATATTTCTTCAATCATGATATTTCAGGTAAGCTCACGGTAGAAGAAAGATACATCAAAGAAGTAACTCTTAGCGAAAGAGACGGTGGTAAAAAACCAGGACTGTCAGGTCAGGGAGAAGAGAATCACGAACTTGAAGCTGCTTCTGAGTATACATTTACATCTAATGGTGATGGTGACTATATATTTAGTGCCAAGGCAGAAGACATGAGTGGTAATATCTCAGATCCTGTCGATGGCCCATGCTTTGTAATCGACTCAACAGCACCTGTGATCACTGTAACATATACAGTAGGTGGCGAGAATGTTAAGCCTGAAGGTAAAGATAAGAGTTATTACAAAGATACAGTATATGTAGAGATCAGCATTGAAGAAAAACACCTTCTTGAAGAGGGAATAGATGCGGTAATTACAGGAACTAAAGCAGATGGAACAGCTGTAGAGCTTAAAGTTACAGAATGGAATCACAGCGAAGGGTCAGATCACTGGACAGCCAGAGTTGAGCTTTCTGATGATGGTGAATATGCACTTAGAGCAGTTGCAACTGATAGAGCAGGTAATACATCTGACACATATGAAGGCCCAGGATTTACTATTGACCGTACAATTCCTGTTGTAACTATTACTTTTGATAATAACTCTGCTAAGAACGGTTATTATTACAACGCATCAAGAACAGCTACAATTACTGTTAAGGATTACACATTTGACAGCAGTAAATGTGAGCTTACAATGAACGCTCCTGACAATCTTCCTGCAGAGGGAGAATGGGCAGCAGCCGGTGATCAGACTTATGTAAAGACTGTAGCATTTACAAAAGATGGACGTTACGACTTCTCGTTCAAGACTACAGATAAAGCAGGCAACGAATCTGAGACACATACAATAAGTCTTTTCATAATAGATACTACAGCACCTGTTGTTACAGTAACCTATGATAACAACGATGTTAAAAATACCTATTATTACAAGGATGTGAGAAAAGCAACCATAAAGGTTGATGAAATGTCATTTGATGAGACATTAGTTGATGTAAAGTCACAGGCATCTGACGATGACACACCAATGGCTGAGCTTCCTAAGCTTACAACCTTTACAGCAAATGAAACAAAGAATGTATATACTTCTTCAATGTCTTTTGCTAAAGATGGTAAGTATGGATATACAATTGTAGTAGAAGACCTTGCAGGTAATAAGTCAGAGATATTTACAAGTGATATTTTCGTAATTGATACTACAGTTCCTGATATCACATTCACAGGTGTTGAGAACTATTCAGCTAATAACGGAGTAGTTGCTCCTGTACTTATCTACAAGGATCTGAATATTGACTTCTCTAATACAACTGTTGTTATGAAGGGTGCAAACCACGGAGAAGTTACACCAGAGTCCAAACAGTCTACAGTATTTGATACAGTAACGATCACATACAGTGACTTTACTCATGACAAGGATACAGATGACCTTTACACTCTTAGCGTTAAGATCACAGACCTTGCAGGTAACGTAGCAGAAGAAGAGCTGGTATTCTCTGTAAACAGATTTGGTTCTGTATATGTTATTAGTGAAAACACTCAGGAACTTACAGAGAAGTATTATACAAATGAGCCTCAGGATGTTACTATCACAGAGATCAATGTTGACAGCCTTACATACAAAGAGGTTTCAGTCGACAGAGATGGTGACAGTGAAGTTCTTAAAGAGGGTAGAGACTACACAGTAACTGTTCAGGGCAACGACAAGTCATGGAAGTCCATGACATACACAGTCAAGGCAGATAACTTCAAGAAAGACGGTAACTACTCTGTAATGGTATATTCCAAGGACAGAGCTACCAATACACAGGACAACCGTTCTGCAGAAAAAGAGATCGAGTTTGCCGTTGATAAGTCAGCTCCTTCTATCGTAACTTCCGGAATTGAAGAAGAAGGTGTATACGAGGAAGAAGGCCACGATTTCATCATCAATGTATCTGATAACATGGGATTTGAGAGTCTTGTAGTATATGTAGGACAGGATGAGCTTGAAGAACTTGTGTCATTTACAGATGAGGATATCGAAAAGCAGGGTGGTACATTAACAATTAGCCTTCCTGAACTTGATAAATATCAGAACGTAATGATCCTTGCAACAGATGTTGCTGGAAATCAGTCTGAGAAAGATTTTAACAACGTTTTGGTTTCTCGTCAGGCGAAAAAGATAATAGAAGACGAGGAAGTATCTAAAAACGATGAGATCAAGCCTTTAGTTGAGCCGGATCCAGATCCATTTAAAATCTGGGTAGCAGTAGCTGGAGGAGTTGTAGGAGCTTCAGGCTGTGCAGGAGCAGGCGTATACTTCTGGCGTAAGAAGAAACTTGGTGCAGAACCAAAGACAAAACAATAAAACAGCATTTCAAGACTGATTTTAATAGTTTTGACATGATGTTAAATTAAAATCAATATTTTTATAGTTTTGATATTGAGTAATAAGGTCGTATGAATCAAAAAATGATTTATGCGGCCTTATTTATTTGGTATGCCAAGTGATGTGTTTTATGGATAAAATCTCCAAATTTTTTAATAAGAATAATAAATTCATTGCTATCGAATAATATCTATATGTTTGCTAAAATACAAATAGTTGGCTTTAAATATCGTACTAATACAAGAAAGGCAGACACATGAGATACTTATTTGACGGAGGCTGGAAGTTTCTTGAGACAAGCCTTGATACTACATTTGATGATATTCAGAAGATTAAAGACGACTTTAAGAAAGTTGAGATTCCGCATGACTGGCTGATCTATGACAGTACAGATCTGTATAGAGACGGACTTGGCTGGTATTCTAAGGATTTTGAATACGAAGAGGATGCTGACAAAAGATGCTTCATAACCTTTGAAGGAATCTACATGGACAGCGAAGTCTATGTAAACGGAAAGAGTGTATGGACCTGGAAGTATGGATATTCTTCTTTTACCTTCGAGTTAACAGATTATCTGCAAAAGGGTACTAACAATATCACTGTATCTGTAAGGTATCAGAGCTTAAATACTAGATGGTATTCCGGTGCTGGTATTTACAGAGATGTATGGATTAACATAACTAGCGAAACTTGCCTTTCAAATGATGGCGTTTATATATCTTCAAGGCCAAGCGGGGATGATTTCATCCTTAGAATTGAGTCGGAAGTTAGCGGAAGTAAGGCAGATACAGCTTCTATCAGCGCGGCTTTGGACGGCGTAGATATTGAAGAACTTGGATTATCAGAAAAAGTATCTATCATAGATGCTCCTTACTGCGACTACAAAGAGCTTGAGTCCGGGATAAAAAGATACAGATATGTAAATGAATATCTTGTAAAAACTCCTAAGAAGTGGGATCCAGACAGTCCTAATCTTTATAACATAAAAGTGGACTTGCTTGTTGATGGCAGAGAAGTTGATGAATACAGGACAAGAGTAGGATTCAGACATATAGTTCTTGATCCTGATAAGGGATTTATCATTAATGGCAGAAATATAAAGCTTAACGGTGTTTGCGAACATCATGATCATGGAGCTCTTGGAAGTGCATATAATTCCAAAGCCATGAGAAGAAAGCTCACTATGCTTAAGTCCATGGGAGTTAATGCTATAAGAGGAACTCATAACATGGTAGCTCCTGATGTTCTTGATCTTATGGATGAGATGGGCTTTGTCTTTATCTCCGAAGCTTTCGATATGTGGAGGAAGTCTAAGACAACCTACGACTACGCAAGATTTTTTGACGACTGGCACAAGAGAGATGTGGCAAGTTGGGTTCGCCGCGATAGGAATCATGCATGTGTGGCATTCTGGAGTATCGGTAACGAAATATATGATACTCATGCGGATGAAGATGGCCAGAGGATAACGAGAGAGCTTTCTGATCTTGTCAAAGAATTCGATTACAATGGTAACGGAAGACCAACTATAGGCTCAAACTACATGCCATGGGAGAATGCTCAGAAGTGTGCAGATATATTAGGAGTTGCCGGATATAACTATGCAGAGAAGTTTTATGACGAGCATCACAAGGCACATCCTGACTGGGTTATCTATGGAAGCGAGACTTCATCAATAGTACAGAGCAGAAACATATACCACTTCCCGGCATCAGCAAGTGTGCTTTCAGATGACGATGAGCAGTGCTCAAGTCTTGGTAACAGCCAGACGAGCTGGGGAGCTAAGAGCACGGAAAGTTGTATCAGAGTTGACAGGGATACGCCTTTTTCCATGGGACAGTTCCTGTGGACTGGCTTTGATTATATAGGAGAGCCGACTCCGTATCATACCAAGAACTCATACTTTGGCCAGATAGATACAGCAGGATTCCCTAAGGACGTATTTTATGAATGGCAGGCTGCATGGACTGACGCTGACAAGGCACCGATGATCCACATATGCCCGTCATATTGGGATTTTAATGAGGGTCAGACAATTGATATAAGGATCGTGACCAATGCGCCTAAGGCGGAGCTGTATGTAAACGGAGAAAGAATAGGAGATCACGAATTCTCTAATAAGCCAGGCTCTGGAAGTAAGATAGAATGGAACCTTCAGATTCCATATACAAAAGGTATAGTTGAGGCGAGGGCTCTTGATACAAATGGTAAAGTCATCGCTATAGACGTTATTAAGAGTTTTGGAGATGCAAAGAAACTTTGCATAAAGCGTCCATTTGAAGAGGGTAAAGATCTTATAGCAAATACTAAAGATCTTGCATATCTTGAAATATCTTCTCTTGATGCAGAGGGTACAGAAGTTGCCAATGCCCAGAACAGAGTAACAGTAACAGTCGAAGGTGCAGGAAGACTAGTTGGTCTTGATAATGGTGACAGCTCAGATCTTGACAGCTATAAAGGAAATAGTCGCAGACTTTTTGGTGGTAAGCTTCTTGCAATAATACAGACAACTGACAAGGAAGGCGATATAGAAGTAACAGTCACAGGAGAAGGATTAGAGGAATCCAAGTATAATCTTAGAAGTGTAAAGCGTCTTGAAGGTGGTACCGAATATACTGTAAAGGACCTTGAAGATAGCATAGAATATTCTGCTAGAAGTGATAGTGATAGGGGAGATGAAACAGGTAGCAGCTATACTAAAAAGATACTCTGTTATGAACCTCTTGAAGCCTTAGAAGAGTGCTCAGACAGAGTCATAAACCTTGGTCAAAAAGACGAAGTACCGATCAGAAAGCTTGAGCTTGTAAATGAAAGCGGCAGCAATATCTTTACCCAGGATGATAGAGAAAAGGTATTATCTGTTAATACATTGCCTGAAAACGCAAGCTATAAGGATGCCACATTCGAGGCTGTAACTGAGTTTGGAGCAAAGTCTAACATTGCAGAGCTTGAAGTTATAGATGGAAAGGCTGTAGTAAGAGCCAAGGGTGATGGAAGATTCTTTGTAAGAGCGCTTTCAAATAATGGCAGCGATAAGACAAGAATCATCTCATACATGGACTTTGAAGTTAAGGGAATGGGAGCTGCGTTCCTTGATCCGTATAGCTTTGTATCAGGAAGTATGTATGAAAGCTTTGAAGGCGAGATCGGCACGGGCAATGATAAGGGATTTGCTACTGCTAGAGGCCAGAAGACAATTGTAACATTTAATAGACTTGATTTTGGAAGAGACCTTGCTGATGAGATTACAATTCCTGTATTTGCATTAGATGAAGGAACAAGCAGGATCAAGTTATGGTCAGACGGAGAGGTTGTACTGGATGAGATATACGATAAGCCATTTATGTGGAATGTATATCAGGAAGTGACATGGAAGCTTAAAAAACCCCTTACAGGAGTGTGTGATCTTAGCTTTGAAACTTGGAATAAGCTCCATATCAAAGGCTTTGAGTTTAAGAGAAATAAAAGAGCATTCAATGAACACCTTGCTGTGGATGCAGATGAGATCTATGGCGATACTTACACTAAGGAAGCGGATATTGTATCAGGAATTGGTAATAACGTATCACTTGTTTATAAAGATATGAACTTTGGAGATGATAAGCCTTCCAAGGTTACTATCTGCGGAAGGGCAAGAGATGGACAGAATACTATCCACATCCTGTTTGAAGGCGAGGGTGTAAGTACAAGAGAGATACTTGAAGCTTATGAGAGCGATGACATCACCGAGTATACTTTTGATATAGGTAATATAGAAGGTGATGGAACTATTACATTTGTATTCCTTCCTGGAAGTAATTTCGACATGAAGAGCTTTAGATTTGGAAAGTAATAATAAAAAAATATATTAAAAGAAATATAACAGTTCTGATAAAGTGTAAGAGCAGTGCCATATAAAAGGCATTGCTCTTTATTTTTATCATAAAAATCACATGGCTTAACATTTATGTAACTTTTTATTATCCGAAAATGCATTTCGTCGTATAAAAAGTGCATTTCGTCGGATGACGAACCGACAAAGCACGATTCACAGTAAAATAATAGCAGTTTTTACGCATATTCTAACGCGGATCTAACTGCAATCAGCTACGCACAATAACAATTTAGGATAATGTTTATTGAAAGATCAAAGTTCAATCATTATCGATGACATAAGATAGTTGGCAAACTTCCGGTGACGGTAGGACGCAAAGCTGTAAATCTATAAGAGATTTATTACTTTTAGTAACGTGATCTCCCAATATATAGATGGTTTAGCTGCAGGAAACAATAATTGTTGCCTTGCAGCTTTTTATTATTTTGGAGAAATCCTTATGAAATCAGTTCAGTACAGCGATCATGTCGCTTTTTCGCTGAGTCAGGATGAACACACAGTTTATCTTGGACAGAAGATATTAAAAGAAACATATCATGCCAATCTAATCCCAACTCTTGAGATTTTAAAGAATGGACAGACAAGGCTTTTATATAGTACTGAAGGAATGACAAGCCTTTCGGATGTTTCAGACAAACTAAGCGTTTCTTATCGGGGAATGATACTCAGAGGTCTGGCACAAACACTTAAGATGATCGAGGAGCAGCCATTCTGGAAAAAAGAATATCTGGATGTTAGAAAACAATACATATTTATAGATATGGCGAACGGAACACCGGGATTTATACTGACTCCCGTTGAATCGTGGGTAACAGATGATAAAGATAGTTGGATTGCAAAGTTTGAAGATGTAGTTAAGATGCTTGTATCTGTCAAGGATACTGAAATGTCGGAAGAGTTCATAGAACTCATCTCGAAGTTGGAAAGATTATCAACTGCTATTGAAACTAAAGAAACAGATGTTCAACAGGAAGCAAGAATATTTATTTCATATCTTATCGAGGGATGGGCAGCAGATGATAGTGTTCCTGAATGTATAGATCAAAACATTGTTCAGGAAAACCACATTGAGAGAGTAGAACTTAGATACAATGGAGCCTATGGCTCATTTGGAATATATATAGGCAAGGATGAATTCATAATCGGAAAGGATCCGACTTGCGATGGTGTGATATCCATAAATAATGCTATTAGTAGGAACCACGCAAGAATAATAATAAGACCCGAAGGCTGTTATGCAGAGGATCTAGGAAGTACTAATCATACTTGGCTTAACGGTCAGTTATTATCACCGGGAAGTCCTGCTCGCCTTAAAGAAGATGATATGTTGAGATTTGCAAATATGGATTTCCAAGTCCATATAGAGAAAGCAAGTGGAATTTAATATATCTTCATAATAAAAAATAATAGAGGCAATGAAAAATGGAAGACAAAGTCATTGTTATTTTTAAAAGAAGGGCATCAGATCCTGGAATAGATATAGAAATTCCGACAGATATAACTGCGGCAGAATTAATATATGGACTCAATCAAGGACTACGTTTGGGTATAAATGTAGATGATCCGCTTCATGCATATATGAGAGCAGAGAACCCCATAGCACTAATAAGGGGTGATGTAACGATTGAGGAATTGGGGATAAGAAATGGTTCTGTGATTGTTATGGAGGAATGATGAAAAAAAGACGAGTTATATCAGCTTTACTAATAGCTTTTATGTGTATGCAGCTATTTGTAATAAATTCACATGCAACTGAGAATGTTGCAGAAGGAAGCAGTAGTATAACAGAAAGCTCATCAGAGAGTTCAGCATCAAATGAATCAAGTACAGCTTTGGAAGGGACAGAAATAAAAGATGCTAATACAGAAGCTGAAGATATTGAAAACTATATAAATCCTAAAGCACCAACAACGAATTCCGTTCAGGATGCGACTGAATCTATTCTCGAGATCAATGTTCTTTTCATTGATGATAATGAAGTAAGACATATGGTCACATGCGGAGTTGGATTTCTCTTGGAAACATCAGAAGGTGATCAGTATGTTATATCTACAAAAGATATAGTGACTCCTTCTAAAAAAACGAGAGAGTCTGTATATCAGCAGCTTGGAATCTCTAATGAAGATAATGCATGGGACAAGATCAAACTTCAGATAGAAGTTGCTTATGAAGGAGATGTTGCAACATCAGCAAGCGTAGCTTATTCATATAAAGAAATGAACCTGGCAGTGTTGAAGCTGGATGATAAGGTATATAACCGTACACCACTCACACTCCTTGTTGATGATGAAGAAAAAACAAATAAAAGACCATTTGAAGAAGCAGATGATGTATACGCCCTTGGTTTTCCAAGCATGAGTAAGATTCTGGATGATGCGATTGATTATTACAGCACCAAGGATGTTGTTACTCTCTCCGGTAAGATAACAAATATTACAGAGAAGAAGAGCAGCGAAGTCATACTCCAGACAGTAGCAATGCAGTCTAGTATGTACGGTGGACCACTTGTTAATGATCATGGACTGCTAATAGGTATGAATACCCTTGATAAAGAAGGTAACTATTTCATATCTATCAGCTCCAACAGCATTATGAAAGTTCTTAAAGCTGTCGGACTTGACACAGTCAACGTTATGACAGCAACAGAATATGATGAGTATCTTAATCCACCTGAAAACGATGGTGGAAAAGACGATGGTGGAGGTGACGATGGAGGTGATACACCGACAATCGTTCAGGTAATTCCAACAAAGATATTTATTCTGATATTTGTGCTGATAGGAATAATCCTGATAGTTCTTATAACTTTGATAGTTGTTATAGTAAGAAATTCAAAGCCTAAGAAAAAGAGTAAGAGGCAGCTTCAAAAAGAAAAAGAAGAAGCGATCATGTCAGGCAAAAGATTTGAAGATCAGGATGAAGCTGAAGAGGAAGAAAAGCCGCTTGTTTCAGGTGAGATCAAATCAAAATCAAAGGAACTTCAGAAAGAACCAGAGATTCAACCAGATACAGGCATGGCAAGAGAAATTCACCCTTCTGACAATCTTGCGGCATCATCAGAAACGACTGTACTAAGTGCAGGAATGAATCCTGCTCCAAATTCATATGCTATCGGAACTCTTATATGTAAACGTACAGGAGAAAACATAGTAATAGATAAACCCATATATCGTATAGGTAAAAATGAAAATTATAACGATTACTGCATACGCAATAACACAGCTGTAAGCCGTATGCATGCAGAGATTCACGGAACAATGCAGGGAGCCGTGATCATAGATGTTGGATCTACAAACGGAACATTCGTTAGTGGTAATCGAATTCCACAAGGCCAGCAGATACCTCTGCATCCGGGAAATGTTATCCGATTTGGTGATGAAGAGTTTGAATTTCGCAATTAAAGAGTGAACAAAGTAAATGAACAGAAAAACATTGCTTCTCGTTTCTACAGATGAGGAATACAACCTGAATATTGAAACAAAGCTTGCACTGCAACTGTCATCTTCGGTGGTGTTAGAGATCATTTCTGACATTCTATATTTGGAAGAATACCAGAAGAAACCAAGGAAAGTTAACTTACTGATAGTTGAAGAAAAAAGTGCACCACAGATAAGTCAGAATCTTCAGGCTGAAAAAGTATTGATACTGAGTGAAGATACAATCCTTAGAAGCGATAACCGTATAAGCAAGTTTGGAGGAGCACAGGCTATCATAAGGAATCTTCCTGCGGATCTTATAAGAAGCGGAATGCTCAGTAGTCGAAAGACACACATCATAGATGTCTGCTCGTTGGCAGGCGGCAGTGGTAAGACAGCTACAGCTATATGTTCAGGAATCAGGATGGCTCAAAAAGGTAAAAAGGTCCTTTATGTTAATCTCGAACCTTTTCAACACTTCTACAACCTGTTAAATCCTGATACAACGCAAAGATATATGTCTGACAAGCTCATTCATGCAATAGCAATAAATCCTCATATGGCTGCGGATTATGCACTTGAAGAAATGATCCATGAACAGATTGATATATTACCACAGCTCAAGGGATTGACAGGAACATATCAGATAACATTCACTTCACTGCTTGCGCTTATCGATGAGATAGCCGGAAGACAGATATACGATTATATAATTGCAGAATTTCCTGAAGGTCTTACTTCAGAAATGCAGATGAGGCTATTTTCAAGTGAAACAATACTTATTACATGTATGCAGAATAAAGATAGCGCAGAAAGAATTAACTCTTTTGCAGAAGTAATGAAAACACTGTCAGGACAGTTATATATCACATGTGGAAGGTGTGAAGTAAATAAAGAAAATCACATCAACGATGTTGTACATAATCTGGGATTCCCAGTATGTGAATATGTTCCACAACTTGATAAATATAGCATAGAAGCTCTACTTGAAAGAGGATGCTATAAGAATACAGCAGCTGCAATAAGCTGAAACTACTATCGTAGGTTCCGGGACGGTAACCAATCAATATACGTTTAGTTATTAAAAGTATAGAGAGAATTATCGGACTGTTACCATATATAAGCAAAAACAAAAAAGTAAAATGGAGGAAAAACAAATGTCAGAAACAAGAATTGGAATTGATCCAGAATTAGCAAGTCAGGGGTTAACTTCTCTTACCTCAGTAATGGAGATGCTTGAGAATGCAAAGCAGGCATACATCCCATACAGAGATAACTGCAACGAAGTATTCGGTGACGAGCTTGGTGCAGAGGTTCATGAAGCAGGAGAAAATCTTATCTTAGGACTTGACAAGGTCAACGAAACAACAGATTCCATCGTTAAATGGGGTAAGGATCTTTCAGATTCATATGTATCTGTTAAGGATTCATGTAAAGCAATGTTTGCAAAATTCAAGTAATTTAAAGTACTAACAATAAAAACGAAAGAAAATGGAGGAAAAACAAAATGGCATTATCATCAAGCGCAATATATATTGATACAGTAGGAGTAAATGAAACATCAACTGCAACTAACAAGATTACGGAGAGTCTCGAGCAGGGTTCTCAGGATACTTGGAAGGCTATTGAGTCTCTTGCAACAGAGGCTATCTCAGGTGGGGCAGCTAACCAGCTGGGTATCACAGGAGAAGATTTTGTAAAGAATATTAAAACATTAGTGGAATATGCTTCCACATTAACATCTGCGATCAATAAGGCAGGTTCTGAATACATGGCTGTTGATGAAGCAGGTTTACATGCTGCTCAGGGCAACTAACTCTTAAGCATAAATATTTTTGTGCTAGTATACTGTCTGCGCCTTATCGGCGCAGGCAGTTAATTTAATAATAACCAATGATTGGGAGGAAAAAGCAATGGCAGTTTGTAGGTGCGCTGAAAAGGATATGTGCCAAAGAGACTTGACCCGCTTGTCAAAGGCAAGTGGATTTACAGGTGATGCAGCAAGTGATGATTCAGAAATGAATAATAATCTAAATGATGGAAAAGGAAATGTTCCATCATCATTTACTTCAGATGCTGAATCTAATCTTTTGAATTCTGTAGATGAAGTACATAATGAAGTTACAGATAAAATATCAGGATGTAGTTCGGAAATATCCGAAGCAATAACAAGAGTACAATCAAAATTTAAAGTTTATTGCATTGAAGATGCTATTTACCATGCAGAAATGGCACTAAAAGGAAAAGAACACTAATTTTTAATGGAAATTCCCAAATATTAACGAGGAGAGATGGTCATGAAAAACAGAATATTCATGCTTGTGCCGCAAGTTTTTCGTATAGCAGATAGATTAGGTATTTATAGTGATGATCAGACAAATATGATAGAAGAATACTTCCATACGGAAATGAAGATGGTAGCAGATATGGAAGGTGCTTCAAAAGATAGTCTCGAGATGGCGGCTGGACAGATTAAAGAAGAATCATTTGATGCAATTGGAAGATTAGCTGGTCTTAATCTGGTATTTCATATTACCGGAAAAGACAGATTAGATATAGATAAGGAAGGATCAGAATCGGCGCTTTCCGGAATAACAGGAGCTGCTGCAGGAGCAATGGCAGGTGCAGCGATTGCTGGTTCTGCGGCATCAGCTGCTAATGGGGATATAAATGAAGAAACAAAGGCTTTATTAGAGGCATATAGCGAAATAACTGGATGTGGAATTACCGAAGAAGATTATAACTACTTATTGGCAATATCGAAGGAAGTATATTTTAATGATGGTGCATACGATTCGTTTGTTGCCGTAGCTTATTCAGTTATAAATCGTGCTGTAAGAGATCATAAAACTATAGCTGAAGTTGTATCTCAAGACAAACAGTACTCAGCTTTTAGTTATAGCAATGTTGGACAAGTTGCTAATGAGGATGTTAAACGTGCGATAGAAGATATTATGGCAGGAAAAGTAAATAATCCTATAGGCCAGTGTACTAACTATTTTGGAGTTGCTGACAATACTCATAATTTATGGGTTGAAGATATTGATGATAGAGGTTCTATTTATTTAGTTGGTGGAAATTTGTTTTATACAGATGATGATTATGGGTATGTACATAATTATGATTCAGATCCTAAACAATATGAAGATGGTAGTGTGATTGTCTACGATAATCAAAATGGAACAGGATGGATTAATGGATCTAATACAGGTGTAATACACTAAAAGAAAGAGGTTTAATATCATGAAGAAACTAATTACAATTTCATTATTGATAGCAGCGATGATTACTGGATGTAATCAGAATGAAAATAATAAAACAGTCTCTGCAGAAGATATAACCGGAGAACAGGTAATTGTTGATAATAACAAAGAAGAGACTTCAACGACAGAAGAGGTGGAAGATACATCTATAACAGCAAAGGAAGAAGATAGCGAAGAACAGGAATCTGTTATAGAAGGAACTATTATTAATAAAACCAATACATACGCATATGTCGTACATGGAGATAACGAGTATTGTTCAGTTAACCTTAATTTTTCAGGAAAAGAATTATGCTCTATTGCGCAGGATGAATGTGAATATCCGGTTGATTTTAATGAAGGTAAAGTTGAAGAATATGATGATTTGCTTGGAAATAAAGGTTTTGTGATTTCTATTCCCAGTGGTGATTTTAATCTGATTGAAGTTTATTGTAATAAAGAGGATGGGGTGAAATGTATAGAAAAAGATTACGCTAAAGACTATTTCTTAGAAGATTTAGACAAGGATGGTCAGGATGAATTGATAATGAATATAGTATATATGGCTGGTGGCAGAGGAGGAGTTTATATTTTTAGAAGAAACAGTGGCTCTATCCAATTTGCAGAAATAAATACAGAGTACAATCAGGCTAGCATATCTTATGATTCGGAAAAGATGGAGATTTCTATTTTTTATGCTACAGATAGTGGAGAATTTGATCAGATAGATATTCCGATAGAAGAGGTCTTAAATGATTCAGACTTGGTTGAATTTAAAGATATTTAAACGATTTTTGAAAATATAAGTATTTAGCTAAATTGGTTAAGTAATTGCAAAAATGTCTGTATATAAAAAATCACCAAAAATAGAATCATTAAAATCTCTTAACTAAAGGTTAATTATATTAGAGTCTATTATAATTTATGGACTTGAATATCTATAAATAATAAAAGGGAGATAGTATGAAGAGAATAAAATGGGATCTAGACCTGCTAAAGGAAGTTCAGAAACAGCAGGAAAAAGCAATGGCTTCAACAGAGCTGGTTATTAATAATGCGCGAAATGATCTAAATTCCATGACAGAAGACGTCTGGGAGGGCGAAGATGGAGATATGGCAAGAAATCTTCTTGAAGATCTTGTATATAACGAAATGCCTCAGACATGGAAAGAGATAGATGCAATAAATATAGCAATAAAGGATGCACAGAAGACTGCTTATGAATCTAAGAACTTTTGTAATGGATTTCCACAGATTTTTAGAGATGGATCAATGCCATCAGCTACAGATTCTTCCAAATGCAATGGAGAGATAATGTGCAATTTTGGAAGTTGTGAAGCGCTGAAGACATCTATGAAAGCAGCAGGTACTTTAGCGCAGAGCGTTAAGGATAAAATTGAACGAGCTGAAAGTATGCTCTCAGAACTTGAAACTCCTGAAGCGAAATTTGATTACACATCGTACACTGATCCGATCAAGACACAGACACAGAATGTCGTAGATCGTGTAGGAGTGTTTAATCAGGCGGTAACTACATATGAGACTAAAGTAAAAGAGATGGATACAACACTTGCTAATGAATTAAATGAAGCAATTCCCATGACAGCTCCAACTCCATTTAATCCATCATGTTTGATCGCTGGAAGTATAAGTGGTGCTATTGGAAGTATTATTGATCGACTTGGAGATATAAAGGTTTCAAAGCCAGTAGTAGAATATGGATCAGCCGACAAAAATACAGTTAGAGTTATTCAGCGTTTATTACAGATGTGTGGAATAACGGTTGAAGGCGGAGTTGACGGTTCATATGGTCCGGGAACGGCTAAAGCTATTATTGCATTTATTGAAAAATATGGAGAAGAGTATGGATTATCAATGTGTGAGTTTGGTGAAAATGGTGAATTAACATATGTTGATGAACAAACACTTGCGGCTATGTATGAAATTGCAATAAAGGAAATGACAGCAAAGCTACAAGCCGCATATGGTGATCCGAGTTTGGGGTTGGATTTGGAAGGAATATCTGTAATAGAACCAAAAGACTGGTTGGAATGGGCAATAGCACAAAATGGATTTGTCGAAGTTGGTGAAAATGGCACACCATTTGGTAAATTTACAGGCACAGATGGACAACCTTGGTGTGCATCATTTGTTTCATGGTGTCTATTTATGGCTGGAGATACAACTTTGCCGTATACTGCTAGTACTTCAACTATGAAGCAAGGCGCAATTGATGCGGGAATATATAGAAATGTAAAAGATCCTGAATCGGATCAGTATGCTCCAGATTATATTCCTAAGGCAGGAGATGTATTTTACAGAACGAGAGATGGTGGAGGACATGTTGGCTTTATAGCGAGCGTAGTAGACAATGGAGACGGCACTTATACCATTACTACTATGGAAGGAAATACATCAGATCAAGCTGGCGGTCATACATATGTGTTAACACCAGATCAGTTCAAAGAGCATTTTGAAGGTTTTATGGACATGGATAGGGAGGGAAAAACTTCTTGTTCAGACAATAAAGATTTAGTTACGATAGAAGATAAAGGAAAAGAGGACTGAAGTGAAGAGAAGGCTTATAAAGACCATGGCAACCGCTATGGTAACAACTATCGTTCTATCTGGATGTAGTAGTGTAGATTTGAATCTTGATTCAGATAATAGTACAACAACAGAAGAGTCAATTGAAGTTAATTCTGATGACAAGCAAAATGCACCATCAGATAAATCTATTGAAGAAACCTCACAAGATCAGAATGATGATACTGATAAAGACATCACCGAAGAGGAGGATTCAACAGAGGATGATTCTGTTGAAGACGATTCAAAAAAAACAAGTGATGATTTAACAGGTTATGATTCTGAAGACATGATGGATGGTGAGGATCTTTCAGAAGCAGAACTTGAAAAGATACAGGAATATCTTAATCAAACAGATAATTATGGATTTACGCTTGAATCATTCAGAGATTCAGAAGATATAGACTGGGGAAATGTATTTGCTTATGGAGCAGGAATAGAAAACTGCGATTATTCAGAGGAAGCTGTTGATGCTTATCTTGAAGCAAGTGAGTATTACGATACTGTAGAATATGATTTGATAGCCTTATCAGGAGATGACGTCAGATCATTTGTTGAAAGAAAAACAGGATTAGCAGATTTTGATGTTTCATCTGTATCCGGATTCATATATGTTGAAGAGTATGATATTTTATTTTCCCAAGTTAGTGATTTTTATGATAAAGATGTGTTTTGTAAAGAGGGCGTAAGAAGTGGGAATTTGATACAGGTTGTTTTTCAGGTTGGCATGCAAGATAATATGAGGCGTATAACCTTGGAAGAGACATCAGATACGGACCATCCATATTTGTATCTTTCAAATCGTGAACTCTGGGAGGAGAATGCTGTAGAAATAATCGAGGCTTCAATATATGAGGATTCTGAAAAAGTAACTTGTGCAGTTATCAAAACCGAAAAAGGACCAGATATTGAGGTGATAAATAATAATGCTGTTGCATGTGTTGCACACCCTAGATTCAGAGAAGTTGATAAAGTAAACATAGAGCAGTATAGCGATATTGTAGAGATTGAATTCTGCGATGTTAATAGTGATGGGATAGGTGACATGGTCGTTATTTTATCAGATGGTGAAAATACTATAGCTGTATTATGCGAAGGTTTTATTGATGAGGAAGAAGATAAGGAAGGATATGCTATAGGCGCAGCAGCCGTTTCTGACTGGATTAGTGAAAATGTTAGTGATGTGACAGCGGATAATGTTATAAGTTATATTCTTGATCATCAGGACGAGTTGGAAGAATTATAAAATATAGATAAAGGGTGATGTCAGAAGGCATTATCCTTTATTTAAATCCAGGAATACGCACATAAGTGCTTATGTCAAATAAATAGAAAAGAAAAAAGATGAAAAAAAGATTATCAAACTGACAGTAGGAATAATGGTAGCTATAGCAGTTCTGTCTGGATGTAACTGCGCACAGTTAAACATTGATTCAGAAAATGCTGCCACAAAAGAATCTGTAGAAGAAGTGATAGAAGAGACTTCAACCGAGGATGTTACAGAATCATCTGATGAAGCTTCAACTGAAGACACATCCAAAGCATTAGAAAGATGCAACAGAGGAGACTTCTGATGATGCATCTGGGGAGAAAGTTCAGAAGAAGATGATGATAAGGAAGTTAAGGAAAGTTCAAACGAATATTTTTACAGTGAGTCTAAGGAAGAATATATATATTTCGTTAACGAGTTCCTGCTGGAAGAAATAGAAGAAGTTCCAGTAATGGTAGAACAGGTAACAAGTTTAAGTGAAGGTAATGTTTATTCACTTACAATAGATTATGATGAGGATTGCCCAAATAGATTTTATTGGGGAATAACTGACAGATTTGATCTTGGAACAATATACGTAACAGAAGACAAGATATATCTGATTACAGAATGCGACTTTGTACCAACGGAAGAAGATTTTTTAGATTCTGGCTATATTATATGCAGTACAGAAAATTCTGAAATTAATAATGAAGGCGAAGTTGTCAAAATAGTAAATGACGGAGACGTATGCACTTGTTCTGTGTACAATGAATTGACAGAAAGTGGATTTTATATGGAATATGAGTGGACCAAAGGAGAAGGTCTTACACATATCCGTACTGGATATGGAGCAGAAGGAGATCCTATAGATATTGAGTTGAAATAATTCAATATTTGGCTAAGTTTATGCCATGCGTGCTTATATGGAATTATTCTTGCACAGATTATAATAGGCGCTATATTTTGGAGAAATCAACATAATTGAAACGGTTCACCAAAATATAGCGCATTTGCTTATGAAATATATGTATATAGAGAATATCTTGATAGAAGAAAAACATCGGAAAAGTGTGGTTGGAAATCGGATTTTTGGTTTGGGTGAGAAAAAGATAATCTTTTTTGAAATTTGTAATTTCAGGAAACTGAAAATGTGGTTACTCTCATGTGGATTTTATAGGATTAAAATGCACGGGAAGAATTACTTAACTTAAAAACATTGTTTTCGAAGAGAGAAAAAGTATTGTTCAGGAGAAGTTATGAGTAGAGTAAAATGGAATCTTGACCAGTTAAAGGAAGTCCAGAAACAACAGGAAATAGCAATGACTGCCACAGAGCAGGTAATAAATGATGCAAGAAATGATCTGAATTCCATGACAGAAGAAGTCTGGGAAGGCGAAGACGGGGATATGGCAAGAGAACTTCTTGGAGAACTTGTCTATAAAGAAATGCCCCAGACCTGGAAAGAGATAGACGCAATAAATACAGCTATAAAGAAGGCTCAGAAGACAGCTAATGAATCCAAGAATTTCTGCAATGAATTTTCCCAGATATTTAAAGATGGATCACTACCTTCAGAGACAGATTCAGCAGAGTGTAGTGGAGAATTGTTATGCGACACGGGAAGCTGCGATTTACTTAAAGCAGCTATGGGTGCAGCAGGAAAGAATGCGGTTAACGTAAAAAGAAATATAGAAACCGTAGAAAATATCCTTTCAGAGCTTGAAACACCAGAAGCAAAATTTGATTATACATCATATACAGGACCGATCAAGGAGCAGGCACAGAATGTTACTGATCGAACAATGATGTTTAATAATGCAGTTAGTAGATATGAAAGCAAAGTAAAAGAGATGGATGAAACATTAGCCAGAGAACTGATGGAAGCAATTCCTGGGGCAGTACCGGTTAGATTTGATCCCTCAATACTTTTAAATAAAGATATAATTCACATGAAAGATGGAGATATTGTTAGCTGGCTAAAAGCGCATCAAAAGATCAATATAGCAGATAACATGGGTCTTGCGCATGCACAAAGCAATATAAAATCATCTTCAGAAAATCAGAAGCCTGATCTGTCCGATGTTACAAACAATCAGGCATCAAATGTTAATGTAACAACAGTAAAAACAACAAACAATAATACAACTCCAACCACCCCAGATCAGAATATTGTAGATTTCTATAACAGCTTACCTAAGGAAATACAGGAAGTATTAGGTGATACTTATGAGGAATATTCACAGTATATTTCATATACAGACGATGGATTTTATTATATAAATAAACCTCTTTCAGAGATAATGTCATCGGCTGATGGGATTAATGAGAAAACCAAGTATTCTTATACGAATGATAAAGGAGAATTATGTAGTGAAGCTGTTGGAGATAATGATGAGCGTTATATTGTTGCTCTAAAAAACGCTGATGGAACATACACATATACGTTGGTTAAAATTCGACCTGAAGTGGATTCTAATGGAGATAAGAATGCAAGAGCAGGAACAGCAATATCATTTTCAGAGTTTGATATCGATAGCTTAGCTGAATCTATGAGAAATGGTAAAATAAATGATGATCTAGAAGCATCATTAATGGCGTGCATTCATGGACTTAAAGTAAACGATAAGGGAAAAGTCGTTACAGCAGATGCTAGTGATAAGCTTATTGATTATTTTAGTGATAGTTCATGTCAAGCTAATTATTTAATTGCTGATATAGCTATTAAAGCAAGTTTAGAAAGTCCTCTGTATAATAAAGAAACAGGAGAATATAAGACAGAATGGAAATATGATCAATTTGATTCATATTGTAGACACCGCCTAGATGAATTGAAAAAAACAGGAGTTGTAGAAATAGTTGGTCAAAAAGTCATATTGCATATCAATGAAGAAGATGGATTATCTCAGGATGAAATTGATGCATTAATGTGTGTTACAACTGGATCTCCCACATTATTATGCTTTGGTGCAGAGACACAGTATCATGCAATAAGGTATTCACAAGGTATAATGCGAAGCCATGCGATTATAGCTGATGCTGGAGTAACAGAAAACGCAAATAGTTGGGCTCCAGAGGAATCATTTAAAAGATACTATACTGAATGGCTTGCTGAAGGCGTTGAAGATGGCCCGGGAAAATATGTTGCTCAACAGGAAAATGCATTTGGAGATAAAGCTTACGAGTATATTGAAGGCTATTCTAAATAAAGGCAGTGTGTTCAAATTATAATATCTAATATTTTAGGATGGTACAGTATGAAAAATAAAACAAAAATTATTGGTATCTTAGGCGGGATAATAATTATTTTTTTTATTTGTTTTTTTCTCAAATATGGAAATAGAGAAGTTGCAATTGAATATAGTCCAATTGACCAGGATTATTATGTTAAAGTGTACCAAAAGGGATATTTTAAAAATTATGAATATCGATGTGTAGCGATCTTGTATGGACCAAATGGAGAAATATCGCGAGAGTATTTTGATGCGATGTCTACCGATCAGCCTATAAAATGCCATATGGATTATAGCGTTATTATTGAGTGGAAGGAAGAATATGTATCAGTTAGTGTAAGAGATCCCCAAGATGGAGGGATAACAAGAAAATTCTATATAGATGGAAGGATTTCTTTAGAAGAGCGGCATTGGGGGAATGGCTTTTAATGGTCGCAATAAAAGTATTTAAACGCTAAATTATTGTAGCATTAATGTTGGGAATCCAAAGAATAAAGAGTAAAAAGTACCAAGGAGAAAGAGTATGAAAAGAGTTAAATGGGATCTTGACCAGCTTAAGGAAGTACAGAAACAACAGGAAGTAGCAATGACTTCCACAGAGCAGGTAATAAATAAAGCACGAAATGATCTGAATTCCATGACAGAAGAAGTCTGGGAAGGCGAAGACGGGGATATGGCAAGAGAACTTCTTGGAGAACTTGTCTATAAAGAAATGCCCCAGACATGGAAAGAGATAGATGCAATAAATACAGCCATAAAGAAAGCTCAGAAGACAGCTTATGAATCCAAGAATTTCTGCAATGAATTTGCTCAGATATTCAAAG
>JAEEGF011811385.1_pt1 | contig 21322 bp, 16 predicted proteins | sample 9134171 | NCBI WGS metagenome assembly JAEEGF01 (sample SAMN16246542, study PRJNA631951) | gut metagenome | biome: gut microbiome; feature: rumen; material: AP-attached | host: Bos | place: Iran: Karaj | collected 2018-10 | reverse complement strand
GAACCACAACCGCAGCTATAAATCCGAGTACAGTCATCATCATCTTAAGTACATCTGCAGTATCACTGGCTTCTATGTATTTATTATCAAAACAATTGGAAAATACTGTTACTCTGTGTCCGGCCAGCTCGGTAATCTTATCATCAAAGTCCTCAGCCAGTTTGTTGGCATCATCGTAGCCTTTTATCAGCCCTTCCTTCACGTCAAAGGCATAAGCTATATTTCTGTCAACTCTTGCTGACAGTGTCTCGTAATCCTCATCACTTACTACGCATTTAAAGCTGTTCTGCGGATTGGACATAAGTGCCGACTCATAAAATCCGGCAACCTGAAACTGGTATTCCTGATTTTTTATTATCAGTGTAAAATTCTCTCCGACTTTAAAACCCATTCGAAGCTTCAGATAATAAGGCAGCCAGACAGGATGCTCCATTGCCGCTATCTCATCATCTGAAAGTGTCGTATCCTTCTTGAAATTCGAGAGCTTTCTTTCATTTTCTTCGTTTATAAAGGAGGTATACAGACTGCTCTCTGCCCCGTCATCTCTTCGACATGTTATTGATACGTTATCTCCAAGCACAAGGAATTCCAACGTGCGAAGATTAAATATCCTCGGATCCTCTTCTATCACCCTGCCATACTCTTCTTTATAATCGGTATCCTTCCTCACGTACATGATATAATCACTGCTGCCGCTTTCCTCGAAAGCTTTATCCAGAATCACATCCGCTTTCCCGGAATTGATCAGATCAACTGATAGGAATGCTACGCTGACTGCTGTGAGGATGAGCAGAATAACAGCCTCTTTCATATGTCGTTTTAAATTGAATAGTGATAATCGTAATATTTTCATTGTGGTCCTTCCTGATATTCTAACGCCTTTGTGCCATATCACTGCGTGATATGCTATACCTGCTTCGCAGGTCTAGGTTCTGTTTCACAGAACGCATCCTCACTTCGTTCGGACCATGGGGCCCTCGGCTCTTCGAGCCGTATCCCATGGCCTTACCATCCCATTTCATCCAAAAACTCCTGCAAGCCGGTGCGGCGAAGCTTTTCATCATCTGTTCCATATACCGGCATCCTGTATTCTCCCTCGATTCCTCCGTCGCGGAGAAAGATAACTCTTGTTCCGCGAAGTGCGGTCTTGATGTCGTGAGTTACCATCACTATGCTCTGACCGTTCTTATGAATCTCAGTAAATACATCCAGTACATCACGCCCGGAAGCTGAGTTGAGCTGACCTGTCGGCTCATCCGCGAAAAGTATCTTCGGATCATTGATAATAGCTCTAACGATTCCGACACGCTGTGCCTCACCTCCTGAGAGCTGGTTTGGATATTTCTTCCACATTTCCTGATCTATTCCGACCTTTGTAAGCAGGTCCTTCGCTTTTTGAACAAGCTCTCGAGAATTCTTCTGAACTATAAGAGCACCTGTCAGAATATTGTCCAGGATCGTCTGATTCTCAAGAAGATACACACTCTGAAATACAAATCCACAGTTTCCGCGGCGAAAAACCGCAAGTTCATCATTTGAATAGTCCTGAATCTCTGTCTCGTTGAAGAAAACCTTGCCCATGCTTGGCTTATCCATTCCGGAAAGCGCATAGAGAAGTGTGGACTTTCCCGATCCGGAGGCTCCCATTATGATCGTGAAGTCTCCTTTGATTATTTCCATATCAAGATTTTTTATTACATGCTGCTGTATGCCACCGTTCGAAAATGACTTACAAAGCTTTTCTGTTCGTAAAATAGAAGAAACCATATATACTACTTCCTTTCCTATGTTCTGAGGTTAGTATATATGGTTTCTGAATATTCTTCTTTATCAAACGATTATTAAATTATTAAAAAAGTATTATTTGAGTTGTTCAATAATCTCCGTCAGATCCGCCGGCTTCTCTGCGAAATGAACCGCGTTATGTTCAATCAGAAACTCCCTGTCGCGGAAGCCCCAGAGAACCGAGATGCATGGCAGGCCGGAGTTAGCAGCAGTCTCAACATCAACGTCCGAATCACCTACGTAGATTGCGTCCGATGCCTCTATACCGAGCTCCGAAAGAGCAGTTATTACAGTATCCGGATACGGCTTTCTTCTGACTCCCGGCTTCTCTCCGATAGCTACGTTTATATATTCCGAGAAGAACTTGTCCCTAAGCTCCTTTACTGCACTGTCCACCTTGTTTGAAACGATAGCCAGCTGATAGCCCTTATCATGAAGAACCGCCAGCTCCTCCATTATGCCCGGATAAACGTCGGTATTGTCAAAGCAATGTACGTCATAAAACTCCTTATAACAGTAGTACATCTTCTCGACAGTCTCTTCCGTAATCCCCGGAACCGCCGCCCTCTTGATAAGTCTCTTCAGACCATTTCCAACGAATTGTCTCACCTCATCCAGCGTCCTCTCCGGCATCTTGAACTCACGAAGCGTATAATTCATCGCGATCCACAGATCCTCGAGTGTATATAATAGTGTTCCATCTAAATCAAATATTATTGCTTTCTTCAAGATAATTCTCTCCTATAAATCATCTGCAAACCCTGCAAGATTCTTGATTCACTTCGTCTTAGCAAGAATCTGCACTGCAGATAGTTACTTATCATTGATAATAAACCCATCCGCTCTGACATTAACTGCGAGCTCGAGGCGGTTTCTGAAGCCGGTGCGATGCAGCATATTTTCGATGTGCATCTTGACCGTTCGCGGACTGATGCAGAGCATCTCTGCGATCTCCGGATTCTCGTAGCCGTCAACGAGAAGGCGCAGAACCTCCAGCTCCCTCGGCGTAAAATCAGTACTGCTTATCTGTCCCAGCGAAAGTACCGGCGTCGAATCCGGATAGATGCTCTCACCCTCGGCCGTTCTGTCGATCAGTGAAAGAAGCGGTATTTCCTCTATCTCCTTATACCAGAAGCTGTCCACCTTGTTTTCTCTGGCCTTGCTGATAAAGCTGTGCTCCGGCATGGACGTCATCAGGATCACCTTCGTCTCCGGGCGATTCTTCTTGATTAGTCCCGCTGCTTCTATACCGTTGTAATTTCCCTTCACCATGACGATATCCATGATCACCATGTCTACAGGATTCTTTGCGCAGAAGTCAACAGCTTCCTCCGCCGTCGCGAAGGAGCCCGCAAGCTCGTATTTTTCACTTCCATTTATAATATTTTCACAGACCATCCTCGACATACGCGAGTCATCTGCTATTACTACTTTCATATTATCCTCCCGGAATTATATCTACTTTTCATATAATACCACGCTCTTATCAGATTGCAATTCTACAATAATCCTAACCTCTGCACCCTGAATAACGGCCTTATTCGTTATGTTCGCTCTCTTTCGGAACAACCACCTTCATACTAAACCTCGGCTCATGTGACAGGCTCAGCTGGCCGCCCGCCTGCTCGACCATCCTTCTTAAGTTTCCGAGGCCGCCACCTTCTTTAATCTTCCCCTTCGGCAGATCTCCGTCATTTTCAAATACTATAACATATTTTCCCTCTTCCACGCCATAATCAGCATATACTGTATGGCCGTGAGCGTGTCGAAGCGTATTGTTGGCCTGCACCTTGATAGCAGTCTCGTTTATCTCCTTTATAAGCGGCTCCTCCGGCATAGCACCTCTGGTCACAACCCTGACGCCCAGCTTCCTTGCGGCCTCGATAGCTGAGCTGTAAGTATTCTGCCAAACCTCCGGACCTGATTCCTCAAAGAGCCTGTTGTTATTCTTCCACATCGACAGAAGCTTCTCCTTGTCAATACCGCTGTTTCCGGCAAGGTAACTCTTACTGTAGAGCAGCAGGTCTCCCAGCTCGTTGTGGATCCTGACCTTTGCGGCAAGAACCTCCTTCTCCGCCGTGATTCTGGTAATACTCTTGTTCAGCTCGCGAAGACGGTTGTTGATCTCCCTCGCCTTACCTCTCTTCTCCTCGAGTTCCTCTTTAAGGCCGTATTCCTCGGTGATATCATTTCCGATCAGCTCATAGATCTTATTCTTCTCAACTCGCATTTCCTTCAGTGAGAAGCAGAATATCCTTCCGTCCGGCAGCCTGTAGATCGGGTCGTCGCCCTCTATGATGCAGCCCTTGCAATCACCGTATTTCAGGCTGAGCCAGAACTTGCCCGCATCCATAAGCTCTCCGCCGGCCAGAGCACGGTAGATCTTCTCCATCTCCTTATTTGTCATCCTCGGCAGGCCCGACTGCAGGAAGAAGCAGAGCGCCGTCGGCAGACTGTCGAAGCTTTCCTTGATGGAAAGTCTGGAAATATTATTTTTCTTCCAGTAATTGGTCGAAATCAGCTGATAGATGGCAAAGCCCGTAAACATTACCAGCATAAGCACAAGGCTCGCCGTTGGAATATAATATTTAACCTTCGTGCCGTCCTTTATTGAATCGCCTATATCGATCATGACCTGATAGAGGAAATAGAACATTACAACGCCCAGCGATGTAAGTATGATATAATGCTTATCCCTCTTAACCTGTATGCTCCGGATGGTGTTGAACGCGTATAGTAAAGTAAGGCTCATTACCCAGAACATCATAAGGCTCCGGAGGAGCGGCGCTAAGCTTGCATAAGTCATTCCGCCACCTCCTGTCCGCCCGCGATCTCCGCAGAAATATTGAGTACCCCGTCCTCAGCGGCTGTGCTGATCCTACTGAATACTTCCTTAAACGTCGTATTTTCACCGATACGGCGTAAGTTATTCAGAGCCTCTTCCGAGTCAGTATCAACACTTATCTTAAATACAGTTTTTCCGGCGTCTCTTATATTTACCATGATATTCTTCGCCTGCTCAAGAACAGACTCAACAGTTTCCTGAAAAATATCATAGAAACCGATAACGACCTCCGCCGGAAGAACCTTCTCCCTGACGCCCTCGCCGGTAGCATTCACCCTGCAGTTTATGCTGCAGAGCCTGATGTAGGTCATTGATTCATTTATCGAAAGCAGCAGCTCGTCCAGGCAGATACCCTTCTCCTCCGCTGCAAGTATAGTCAGATTTGAACGTCTCTTGATATAGGAGCCGAGAACGAGACTATTCGCCAGATTCTTCTTGAAGGTCTCTTCATTGTCGCGATCCGTTGACAGCAGCTCATCTATCTTTCTCATCCTCGAATCAGCAAAATCAGCCACGCTGTTATAGAGACTGTTCATAGTCTCATAGCGGCTGCTTTCCTCCTTCGCGGCATTTTCTTTCTCAATAAGCGTATTTTCGGACTCAATGATGTCGACCGTGTCCGCAAGGATCTCATTCAGGCTTATGATCGACTCAAGGTTTGACTCCCAGACAACCTTGCCGCCCGATATCTCCTTCTCACTTATCCTCATGTATTCCATATTATATTCCGAGCCGTAGTTGAGGGAGTGATATCTGTATTCGCCGTTCTTGTCGATGATAGCTGCATTGATGTGCGACCTTCTGAACATGCTGTCGTAGCCGGAGCATGACGGTATCATCCCGATCTTGATACCGGTTTCAAGCATAGCGGCAACCGTGAGGCAGAAAACCTCCTGGAAATTATAGAACTTCATGCCGAAAAGGCCCGGTGCGCCGCCACTCAGATAATAGATGATCATCAAAGTAAAACCGGCCACCAGCGGTACGACAGGAAAATACCAGTATTTTCTGACCGCAGAAATACTGCACTTCTTCGTGATGACCGCCATCGTGCCAAGAAGCTGCAGCATACCGAGAGCCGCTGCAACATAATAAAGCCAGCCGTATTCGGTATCGTACTGACCATCAGAATAATTCTTAAATGTATAAAGCTTCCAGTGAAGCTCATTCGTGGAAACAAATACCAGAAAGATGGCATTGAAGATAATAACTGCCCATGATACGCGGGACAGCTTTTCGTCCTCCGAGGTGCCTATGAGGAGCGCAAGAATAAAAGCCCCCGAAGCAATGATTATCTCGAAGTCGATATAGATATAATAAGATGCCCTGAAAACAACCGGAACACCCGAAAATACAGTATATTTGCATATTCTTGAAGCAAACAGGAAGACCATCATGGTTATCTCAAAGTTGAGCAGCCACCTCATCTTCCTGTGGGTTATCCTTCTACCAACGGTTATCCCCCATCCCATTATGATGAAGGGGTAGAGGAAGGTTGACAGATCCCTGCAAAACGGCAGGTCCCAGGTTACGATATTTATCACAAACGTGAATAGAATAAGCGCCGTGAAGGATATTATGTACTTTTTCTGAACACGCGATAGATATGGCATATTGAACTCCTGTTTCACACCGCAGTTGTCTGCCTTACTGTAATTCCCCGAACATCCTGTCTGGAAAACTACAGCAATAATAGAAAAGCCCCTGCCACTGCTTTTTGTGCAGTAGCAGGGACGTATTGTTTCTAAACTCTTTTAACACCCGGCGCCGGATTACCGTCTGTCGGTGTCTGATTTGGATTGACCTTAAGGGTTTCCTCACCCGGAAGCGGATAGAAGATGCCCCATGAACGTCTCAGCATATCACAGAAGCCCATAGTATTTACGATGTCCTTGTGTGGGCGATCAACGCACTCGAGCTTGCCTGTGATTATTGCCTCACGTGCAGCCAGGAACTGATGCTCATAGCCTGTTATCTCCATGTCAGAGGTTGTTGCCTTCTCTGCAAGCTCATTCTTTCTGTTATAAACTCTGACTTCCTTCGGATAATTAACATTATCGATTTCGATACGACCTTCCGTACCGTAAACTACGCACATATTCTCCGAATCATACATCATCGAAGTAAATACTGTTCCTGCCTTACCCTGCTGGAAGTTAAGCTGAACCGTATCAACAGCGTCAACGTTTGTAGAAAGCCTTACGCATGAAGACGATGCAGCTACCGGCATCTGACCCATAAGGGCAAATACCATTGTAAGTGGGTAAACTCCTATATCGAGGAGCGCTCCGCCTGCATATTCAGGCTTAACAAGTCTCTCCTTACCTATCAGATTATAACAAAGCGATGCATTGATATATCTGACATCACCTATTCTCTTGGTCTCTATGATCTTCTTAGTGAATTTCAGGAGTGGTGCATGGCTCATCCACATAGCCTCGCCGCAGAAAACCTTCTTCTCTCTTGCGAGAGCGATCACATCCTGTGTAGTCTTGTTGTTATAAGAAAACGGCTTTTCAACGAGAACAGGCTTGCCTGCATTGATGCACATGATCGCATTGTCCGCATGGCACTGATGAGGTGTAGCAACATAAACAAGCTCTACCTCCGGATCCTGTACCAGCTCCTCATAGCTGCCGTAGCTCTTCTTGATATCGTATTTTGCTGCGAAATCAGCTGCCTTCTGTGCATCACGTGATGCAACCGCATATACCTCAAACGAATCGAGCCTTGCGATCGTCTCGGCAATCTTGTCAGCTATATTTCCTGTTCCCAGTATTCCTATCTTGAAATTGATCATTTTATTCTCCTACTTTCAGTGCTTTAAACATTTCTTCCAGACTCAGCTGGCCCGGAGCCGAGCCGCTGTCTACCGAGGCAAATGTCATTGCACTTCCGGTCTGTCTGCCGCTGGTCCTTGATACTCTTCCGTCCTCACCCATGGATATGGTTATCACCGGATGCTCCAGATAATCTGCTCCGGTCTTACCGCTCGTGATATCCTTTGTCAGATCCATGATGCGCTGCACATCGAACTTAACCTTCGGTGTAGCCGCGATCTTCAGGATATCCGCGCCGAGTATTTCCATCTGCCTGAACATCTCAAGTATTTCATCGTCATGTGGAGTTTTTTCAAAATTATGGTTGGACATGATGACAAATATACCTGCCTCATGTGCCTTAGCCGCCGTACGCGCAACCCTGTAATTTCCGGACTTAAGCTCGATATCGATGAGGTCCGCCTGCTTTCCGGCTATGACCCACTCCCAGATATCATCCAGCATATTTTCAGCCCAGTCATGACGGAGCTCGCCGCCCTCCTCTTCACTTCTGTAAGTGAACAGAAGCAGCCTGTCAGAAAATATCGCCTTCAGCCTTCCCAGCACATCCATCAGCTTATCCCTGTCGGCAACGTTATCATAATAGTCCGCACGGAACTCGATAACGTCAACCCTTACGTCCGGATAGATTGCTTCAAGGCGCTGCACTTCTGACATGATCCTTTCGGCGTGACTGAAGAGCTCCTCATCGCTCCTTCCGATAAGAGGAACGCAGATCTTCGGATCACCATCCGCAAATATGGTATTTTTTACAGCAACCCTAGTTCTTCCCATAATACATTACTCCACTTATGGTTTTTATTTCTCTGTTGCAGCTTCCGTAGACGCCTCTGTGGTTGTCTCTGTAGCTGTCGTTGTTGTTGCTTCTGTTGTTGCCTCTGTTGTTGCTTCAGTAGTAGGCTCTTCTTCCCACTTATCATAATCATAAATAGTAATAGGCTCGCTCATCTTATCAATATAATCGATAAGCTTCTGTGAGAGAATACTCTTGAACTCTGTTTCTGAAGATGTAAGGAAGTTTACAAGCTTAACATCTGTCGGTGCCTTCTCTACAGTATAGTCTGTATAGATTCCAACAAATGCATCGACAGGAATTGTATCCTCAACATCGCCGCCTATGCTCTTCTCTGATACGGTATCAAACTGTATTTCCAGCTTCTTACCCTTCTCGAGAGCGACAACCTTACCGTAATAAACAAGTTCATCATCAAAATCAGGATATTGCATGCTGAATGCGATATCTGAAGTCACTCTGTTGTAGCTGATGACAATATCATTCTGGTTGTCAACGTCGCCGTCACTAATGGTCTTAAAGCTTACAACACACTCTGTTCCGTCCTGAATATCATAGCTGTCGTAGCTGAGAACCCATTCCATAGAAGTATCTGCCGCCTCGAGCTTGAAGCTTGCATAGAATGCTGAGTAAAGGTCGTCCTTACCCTCAAACTGTGCGTTAAAGCTTGCAGATGCCTTCTGTCCGAGGATATCTATATCATAGCCTGCATCAACAGCAATGACTGCATCGTTATAAACATAGAGATTGATCTTAACGTCCTTGTTAAATATGGTTGAAATATACGAGCTGATCATTGCCGCATAATATTCACCATTTGATCCGCCGATCGCTCCTGTAGAAAGTACAGCATCAAGTGCATCCGATACTGTATTCTGAAGCTCCTTCTTAGGAATTGTCAGAACATATTTTGTTGTATCATAGCTCTTTCCACCAAGTGTGAGCTTCTTGCTTCCACCATTTGAATACTCAATCTTATCGATAAGTCCCTTAAAGATGTCGCGAAGCTGCTGAAGCTGCTCAGGCGAAACTGCCGCACCTGAAGCAAGTGAAGCCAGGCTTGAGCTACCGTAAGAGTACCTAAATAATGAAGCTATCGACGAAATATAAGAATTCAGATACTCCGAAGCTGCTGTCGCGAAGTCGATATAATAATATCCCGACATCTCATCATCTACTGTCATATATGCTTTTTCGGAATTGTAATAGCCTCTTGCAGTACCGTCAAGGCCATCTGCTGTATTACCAGTAACTACAAATGAGCCTTCCTTGTTTGCTATATCAATATTTGCGTCAATATCAACGAATTCATTTGTATCCTTCGGATTCTTTGCCTTGAATACGATCCTTCCGCCGCCATTCATGAAGCTGTTGCCAAAGTCCGCAGCGCCAAATTCGGTCGTGAACATATTTGCCTGGGCAAAGTTCTGCTGAGTCTTCTGAACTGCTGACTTGATGGTCTCCTTCTTAGGCTTGAGAAGCTTCGGGATAAATATAAAGCCGCAGATCGCAAGGGCCGCAACAAAAGCTACGATACCGCTTATGATTCCGATCTTCTTACCCTTCGACATCTTCTTCTTTGCCGACTTTCCTCCGTCCGGAGTCTCAGGTGTGCCCTGGAAGTACGGATTATCGCCCTGCATGTTGTCGAATGGATTTACCGGGCCGGCTGCCTTCTGCATATTGTCGAATGGATTCGGCTGACCGTTTGTGTACGGATTTGCCCCGCCCATATACGGATTCGGCTGGCCATTCATATACGGATTCTGCGCCTGCATATTATTAAATGGATTCTGGCCGGCGCCCACGTTCTGCATATTATCGAACGGATTAGGTCTTGAACCGGCATTCTGTGGCTGCTGTGACGGAGTTACCAACTCAGATGTTGCACCTTCAGCAGCATCTAATCCCTGATAACTGCTGCCTGCATTATTCTGGATTTCCTGGGCATTCTTCATTCCCTCTTTAACTGCATCGGAAAAGTTTTCGTTTTCTCCCATATTATCCACCTCTCTAACTTAATACTGCTTGGCTTCCTCCTCACCATTAAGCACTCTGATTGCACCCTGAGCAAGTGCAAGAAGCTCGTCCTCGCCCGGATAAACTGTTACAGGTGCGATGAAGCCTACATACTCTTCTATCTTATCTGTGATCCTCTTATTGTAAGCAATACCACCTGTTATGATGATCTGATCAACCTTTCCCTTAAGAACAGCTGCCATAGCACCGATGTTCTTTGAAAGCTGATAGATGAAAGCTTCCATAACAAGCTTAGCCTTCTCATCACCCTCATCGATACGCTTCATGATCTCTCTTGCATCATTTGTTCCGAGATATGCATTGAAACCACCATTACCGATGATCTTCTTCTTCATTTCAGCCTGTGTATATTTTCCAGAGAAGCACATTTCAACAAGTGAAAGCGGAGGAACCGCATTTGCTCTCTCAGGTGAAAATGCACCGTCGCCGTTGAATGCAGCAAATACATCAACCATCTTGCCGTGATCATGGCATCCGCATGATGTTCCGCCACCAAGGTGAACGATGATGAGATTTAAATCCTCATACTTCTTGCCAACTTCCTTAGCATAACGTCTTCCCATAGCCTTCTGGTTGAGCGGATGATCGATTGAACCTCTCTCGATCTCAGGAATACCTGAAATACGTGCAACAGGAACAAGCTCATCTACTGCAACAGGGTCAACGATGAAAGCCTTAACGCCGATTGAATCAGCTATCTCTCTTGCGATGATACCGCCAAGATTTGATGCATGCTCACCACGCTTAGCCTCTGTAAGATCCTTGATAAGAGCATCTGTTACTTCGTATGTACCGCCAGGGATCGGCTTTACGATACCGCCGCGTCCTACGATAACATCAAATGAGTTAACGTCGATGTTCTTCTCCTTAAGGAAGTCAAGAATGATATTCTTACGAAAATCCTTCTGTGCAATGATATTTGGATACTGTGCGATCTCTTCTGTTGAATGACGAAGAGTCTCGTCCATTAAAAGTGTTTCATCTTCAAATACACCAAGCTTTGTTGATGTTGAACCTGGGTTAATGATAAGTGACTTGATTGCCATTTTATGCCTCCATGTTAAATACAAATATTTTATTAGTTTGCTGCGTTCTTCTTAAGTGCGTCTGCAACAAGTGCACCAAGTGCAAGTGAGTTAACCTTAACATCAAATGTATCTGATCTTGATGTAAGGATAACAGGTGCAGCTGTACCTGTGATAAGGTTTCCGTTCTTTCCCTTTGAGAAATGAACAAGTGCCTTGTAAGTGATATTTCCTGCGTGGATATCAGGGAAGAGAAGAACGTCAGCGTCACCAACGATCTTACGTCCTGTAGCACCCTTATGCTGTGCAGCCTCAGGGCATGTTGCAAGGTCAAGTGAAAGAGGTCCGTCTACGATACAACCTGTGATCTGGCCTTCCTCGTTCATCTTTGTAAGCTCAGCTGCCTCAACTGTCTCAGGCATCTTAGGATTTACGACCTCAACTGCCGCAAGTGGAGCAACCTTAGGGTTCTCAACACCAACTGCATTGCATATCTCAACTGTATTTTTGATAATGCTAACCTTGTCCTCAAGTGTAGGATAAGTCATGAAAGCAACGTCTGTGAGGAAAAGAAGCTTCTCAGCACCTTCAATCTCAAATACACATACATGTGAAAGCGGCTTACCTGTTCTGAGGCCAACCTCCTTATCAAGTACGCTCTTAAGGAAATCTTTTGTATCGATAAGTCCCTTCATGTACATATCAGCAACGCCGTCATGAACAAGCTTAACTGCAGTACGAGCTGCCTCGATCTTGTCCTTAACGTCAATGATCTCGAAGCCTGTAAGATCCATTCCGATCTCTCCTGCGATCTTTCTGATCTCGTCCTCGTCACCTACAAGGATAGCATCAGCGATGTTCTGCTCCTTAGCAGCCTTAACTGCAAGAAGTACCTCGTTGTCCTGTGCAACTGCAACAGAAACCTTCTTCTTCTCGATCTGTGAAACCTTACTGATAAGTTCATCAAAATTCTTACTCATTTTTCTAAAGCACCTTTCATGTTTTATTATTTTCAAATGACTCCGTCGCCCCTCCGGGGCACAGTAAGCCACATATTATACTATTAAACTTAAGCTAATTATACCGCATCTTTCGGACTATAATTGTCACAATTCTGTGTTAGTTTTGTCGCCCTCTTCGAGCGCTTTCTCCCTCTTGTCGAGAGCTATCGTGAGTGCGGTCGATGCCGCGGTAAGGAGTATCGCCGTTATCGCAAGGAACTTGTCCGAATTTGCTTTCTTCAGAGCCTTTGCATAGGCCTTCTTCTCAACCTTAACCATACGCTTCTCTTCCTTCTTCGCTTTCTTTCTCGCTCTCTTCAGTTCCTTCTTCATCTCTTTAACCTTGAGAGCTCTTACGGCCTTCTCTGTTTTCTTAACTTCCTTGGCTTCCTTTGCTTTCTTGGCCATAACCTTCTACCTCCTACTGATTAACCCCGAAACCTGTGATCTGCCACTCTCCGGCTGTTCATTCTGTATTTACCACCGGATCAGCCAATGTCTTGCACCGACCTCTCGGATCAGCTCACCACAAACGTAAGCACAGCGCAGATTGCGATAACAACCAGCATCGGAACCACTCCCCAAAGAAGCTCCTTCTTACCCTGCTTATCCACTCTGTCATTTCCGATGAATCTGTGATAACCGTTCAGCTCCTGGAGCATAACCTCCTCGCCGACCTCATATATGCAAAATATACCGTCCTTAACCGTGACGGTTCTTTCTGTTTCCGTTTCTATCGTAAGCTCGTAATAATTCTTGCCGGTCCTCGTGTCCGTTTTCTTCTCGATACCGCTGATCACGCCCTTCACGAGATTCCAGTTCTTTAGATGCTTTTTCTTTCTATGCTGGCTGCCCTTGGTCGAGAGGAAAAGCTCGATTCCAAATACCAGAACGATTACCAGCACCGCAAGATTCTTAACCATGTATTTATCCTTTTATCTACCGATCATACCCGACCGTTCTTTAACCTGCGTTTTTCCGCTTTTTATACGCTGAACAGCAGATATACGAAATATGCCGCATATGAAATAAGCATAACAGCGCCTGCGCCCTTGCTGAGCTTCTTCGTACAGATAGCAGGTATCCAGAGGAGTACCGCTGCTCCGATAGCAACAAGGTTGTCGATCATGAATCCCTTGTAAGGAAGATTGATGATGAGACACGAGGTTCCGAGAACGAAAAGTATGTTGAAGATGTTGCTTCCTACTATATTTCCGACTGCGATGTCTGCGTTGCCCTTTCTTGCTGCGGTTACAGAGGTCATAAGCTCCGGAAGGCTCGTTCCGAAAGCAACAACCGTAAGTCCGATGATCCTGTCTGAAACATGAAATACATTTGCAGCAACGTAGCTTGCACCGTCAACAGTAAGGTTACTGCCGAAGATGATCGCAGCGATTCCGCCAACTATGAAAAGTATGATCTGCCAAGCCTTCAGGTCCTTGATTTCTACTTCTTCATCAGAGCCCTGCTTCTTTGAGTAAATAATGAGATATACTATAAAAGCGATCAGAAGCGCCCAGAATATCATACCGGACACAAGATTCAGCTTTCCGAATACGATACCCCAAACCAGAAGTAGCACAGTGATGATTATCATAAATGGCATATCAATAAATGCCGTGCTCTTCTTGATGTTCAGCTTTCTGATCACAGCTGTGAGGCCGAGGATCAGGAGCACGTTCATGATGTTACTTCCGATAACATTTCCGATGGAAATACCATTATTACCCTTAACTGCCGAGCTTATACTGATAGCCGCTTCCGGCGCGCTTGTTCCAAATGCTACGATCGTAAGACCGATTACTATCTGCGGGATGCCCATCTTTCCCGCAACCGATGATGCTCCGTCTACGAAGAAGTCCGCTCCCTTGATAAGCAGGATAAAGCCCGCTATGACAAAACCAACATTCTTCAGTACTTCTAAAACGTCCATTGTAACTGTATTTCCTCCTGAAAATATATACGATTAAGCACCTGCTTTTTTATGGCAGTACTATATCCGTTTTGTTTCTATCCAAATACAAACGCATACACAGTTACATTAACACTTTTACGTAAGTTTTTCAACAAAAAACACTAAATACGTCATATCCGACATATCATCTTAACATTTTGCGTAGTCTGCATTTTCATGCAGACTAACAACACCCTCGCCTGTCGGCTCGGTGTCGGACATTCGCCCTATAGTTGTTATTCCTTGCAAGCACGTAAAACAACTACACGGCTCATTGTATACGCAAAATACCGACCGCCCTGCCACCGGGTCATCACTCCGGCTTTAGGGGGTCGGTATACTGAAGGGGTTTTTCACCGGACCTGATCAAAGAATCCGGTATAATTATGTGTAACAGATGTGTACGCCAAATTAATTTGTTTCAACTTCTACAAGCTGAACATCGCTGATTGTGATCGTTGCTGCAGGCTGCTCTTTATCACCTACATTATTACCCATGTTGAAGAATACCTGTGACTGTTCATCATCTTCTGTCATTGTGAATTCAACTTCAAACGCCTTTTCTTCACTTGATAAGCCGTTGACTGCAGATCCATAGGTTGTATAGTCGCCGCCTACCTCCTGTACTCCAAACTGTATATCTCTTTCCACCGAACTCTTAGCTTTGAAGCTTAATTTATATTTTGCTCCTTTTTTCAATGTAAGTTGCTGACCAAGCTGACGATCCCACGGATTGCTTCCAACACCTTCCATGGTTATTGTTGTAACACCTTCTTCTGTCACTGTAATAACGCTATTATTTTCCCACTTTGTATCATCCAGTATATTTACATCTTCAACTACCTGTTCGTTAGCCGGGGCGTCGATCTTCTCAAGCTTGATGTTATCTACGTCAACTGTGTGCTTCTCTGTGATCACAGCTCCGTTAACTGCACCCATAGCCACATTGAAGATTGCGCCATCATCAGACTTTGGTTCGGTATTCGGATCCATCTTGAACTCGTAAGTAAAGGTCTTATACTCGCTTGTAAGCTCTGCTGTATTCTGAACATATGGCTGCCAGTCCTCTGCGCCATCAGCAGTCTTATATACATTGCCGTTTCTCTGGATCGCAACAACAACCTTACGGTCCTTTGATGATCTCATATCGAGACTAAGTCTGTACCACTGGCCTTCCTCAAGTCTGACACCACTCTGCTTCAGCTGAACCTTCCAGTCAGCATCGCCTGTATTACTTATTGTCATTTCGAAGGCATTGTTATTGCCTTCTGCCAGTGAATCAACACCATATGTTGCTTCTGCCGAACTATCAATGAAAGGATCGTAAGAAATAGTTCCTGCATCAAAGCTGCCGTTCTTGATCAGACTGTCTTCAACTATTGATACGTTATCGATGTAGTAGGTTCCTGGTGCTGTAATAGTAAATACAACGCTGTTATCAACCTTCTCACCCGTAGTAAATGCCTTACTGAGTGTCTGGCTCTTGCCTGTAAGGTCTGCATCCAGAGCTTCTCCGGCAAGTGTAGCCTTAATTGTCTTTCCTGGCTCGCCATCTGCATCATAACTGATAGCGTAAGCCTTATCTGCGCTCAGCGCGAGATCTCCCTGACTTACAATTACAGGGTTCTCTGCTGAAGTTCCTTCAGGAGCAACAATCTTAAGTCTTCTGTCATGCTCTTCATCGTTGGTTACGCTGATCTGCGCACCTGCCTTATTTTCGATATCCCAGTAAGCGAGACGTCCGGCGCCTTCCTGGAACTTTCCGTTATAAACGTAATTCCCGTCGGCAAGAACGCCCTTTTTGTCTGCTACCTCTGACTGAGCTATCTTCTCGAGACGTACATTGTCTATGTAGACAGTTGCTGTTGAAGCTGTATTTCCTAAGTTGAACTCAAGACGGCTGTTGCCATCGTTTTCGTCAGTCATTGTGTATTCAAACGAAAAGCTCTGCTTCTTCGCTGTCAGATCGATCTTTGTATCCGGAAGATAACGTGTATATCCTCTGTCAACCGCATCAATATTGACCTTTGCTGTACGCTCCGCATCAGCCCATGCATCGAAGCTGAGTCTGTATGTAGCACCCTTCTCTGCAGGCAGACCGGCCTGTACAAACTGTACGCTGTAATCAGCACTTCCCGCTGCTGTTGAATCTATTCTGAGAACGCCGTTCTCGATCTTAGCTGTTGCCACGCCTCCGAGTGCTGTGAGAAGTACCCAGTCTTCCTCGTCGTTAAGTGCTTCATTTACTGAAAAATCACCGTTTATGATATAGTTTCCTGTTGCATCAGCATCACGTAATACTACAGGTGCCTGTTCAGGTCTCTCAACGTTCTCGTCGTATTCGTCCTTCTGGAATACGCGAACATAGTCGATCTCAAATGCCTGATCCTCGTAGGTTGTATTTTCATCAGGATAACCTACCCACTCTCCGCCGATTGCAAGGTTCAGGATAACGTAGAACTGCTGATCAAACGGTGCAGGATATGTAACTGTTCCCTGACCTACGGTTGCAGTATACCAGTCATGCTCTTCATGATAGAGCATTCCGTCAACATACCACTTCATGCTGCCTGGCTCCCACTCAACCGCAAATACATGGTATTCCTCTGAGAAGTCGCCATCTGTAAGCTTCTTAGTTCCCTGGCTGTCGCTCTTAGGATTTCCATAGTGAAGACTTCCATAAACCTTGTCAGTTTCCTGACCCATAACCTCCATGGCATCGATCTCACCGCAGCGTGGCCACTGTCCATACAGATTCTCATCTGTCGGCATGAGCCAGAATGCAGGAAGATATCCCATTCCTGAAGGTACCTTAACCTTAGCTTCAAATAAGCCGTATTTAAAATCATGCTTGCCCTGTGTATTTACACGTCCTGAGGTATAGCTGTCGCCATCCTTTACAGACTTTAATACAAGGCTGCCGTCCTTAAGGTAGATATTTTCTTCTGAATCAACGTAAGCCTGAAGCTCAGCGTTAACCCAGCCCGCATTGTGAGTCTCAACATTCCAGTCGTCGCGGTTAAGGGACTCGCCCTCAAACTCATCCTGCCACTGAAGTATATAGCCTTCGTATGAAAGGTCCTGGCTTCCTGTTACTATATCGTAATCGATGCTGACATCGATCGTAGTTTCCTTGCCATCGATCTTGATGGTTGCAGATGCCTTTGCAGTACCGTTCTCAACGTTGCCGTTCTTAGAAGCCTCGCCTGCTATAGCGCGGTCACTTTCATCCTCTGCAAATTCAGGAGTTCCTGCCACCATATCAGAAGTTGCCGCAAATATATTTGCGCTGCCCCTGACCATAAGTGTGCCTCCTGCCACTGCAACTGCGAGGCAGATAGAAAGAATTCTCTTACCCTTCTTTGAACGTACAAGTAAGATCATTCCTGCTAAGCTGAGAGCTGCAAGAACAACAAATACCATAGGCTCCGAATCATCACCTGTTCTTACATTGTTGTCTGTAGCTGCTACTGCCGGCTTGTCCTCTACAGGAGTAACCTCTGCTTCTTTCTGATCGTTCTGATCTACCGAGTCATTCGAGATTTCCTGATCACCTGAAGTTTTCGTGTCTTCAGGTGCCATAACCTCATCACTTGCCTGCTTGGTAAACTTAATTGTTACACTTTCTGTAGAGCCGGCTGCCACTTTACTAAGCTTTGCAGACCAGTTGTCCGGACCTGCAACGCCGTCGTCTGTCGCATAACCGGTCGGTACAGCACCGGAAATAACGATATCTTTCATATCATTTCCGGTTACGTTGTTGACGTCGATCACTGCTGTGATCGTGTCATCGCCGGTGTATTCTGTCTTGTCTGTGCTGATCGTTATCTCAGGTGCGCTAACCGCCGCAACAACAGGGATTGTAATAATGATCAGACACAAACAAATCAGAATCGCCAGCTTAAGGACCTTATGGTTCTTTAACATACTACCTTGTTCCTCCTTCTTAGATTAGTAGAAATGGTTTCAAAGCTCTCCGTGCAAACCATTTGTATGTTAATAAAATCTTAATAAAACAAGAGGCGGACTTATATAATGTGAAGTACTAAAAATGTCAAAATCATGAACCAACTTCTTTCGCTGTTGACTTTAGTGCGGTAAAGTGTTAATGTTTTTCCATGTGAATAACGTATTTTCAACGTTTGACTGATAGTATTTTTCGTGGTTTTCGAACGAAGGGAGAACAAATATGAACGACTTTTTCTCTGTCAGAGAGGGCAAGGATATTTTAAATATTACAATAGACAGATATATGGAGGATGATGCCCGCGAGGAGCTCTTCAATGAGACCGGTATCAAGACAGTTGGTGTCATCGGACTCGGTCTGATCGGTGCATCCTTTGCAAAGGCCTACAAGAACGGCTCAAAATGCAAGGTGCTCGCTTACAACAGAACCCGCGAGACCGCAGAGAAGGCGCTTTCTGACGGCGTGATCGACGGCATCCTTGACGAGACAAATATCCATGAATGCGACCTCATCATTCCTTCTCTCTATCCGGATGCCATAATCGAGATAGTTACGCGCTTCGCTCCGAAGATCAAAAAGGGCGCGCTTGTTGTTGATGCAGGCGGTCTGAAACGCAAGATCTGCCGCGAGCTATATCCGATTGCCAGAAAATACGGCTTCACCTTTGTAGGCGGACATCCAATGGCCGGAAAGAAGTTCTCAGGTTACGAATACAGCACAGGCGACCTTTACAGAGATTCTTCTATGATAGTTGTTCCTGAGGATACCCGCGATTCCGCAATGAATGAGAGGCTTGCGAAGGCATTTCTCCCTTGCAGGATAGGCATGCTTACTGTTACAACAGCTGAAAAGCATGACGCAATGATCGCCTTTACTTCGGAGATGCCGCACATCATCTCAAATGCATTTATCAAGAGCCCGACCGCGAAGGAGCACGACGGCTTCTCTGCCGGCAGCTACAAGGATCTGACACGAGTTGCCTGGCTCAATGAAACGATGTGGACTGAAATATTCCTTGAAAACAGGGATAATATCATAAAAGAGCTGGATTATATCCAGAAAAACCTGGCCGAGTACAAAGCTGCCCTTGAGAAGAATGACGCCGAGGAGCTGTGGAAGCTTCTCCACGATGGAAAGCTTGCTAAGGAAGAGGTTGATGGTATCTAATCCAGACCACGTCAAAGTACCGGAGAATAATTTCGAGGACAGAATGGTAATGTCGAAATTATTCTCGTACAGGCTATTAATTGATGTTGAAAACATGATCAACAATTTGAGAAAATAAATGATAAGTGAAATAAAAGATAACAAGATAAAAATAGATATAGACTCCGACATGTTTGGCGGAAGCATCAAGGCTATTGCCTCCAAATCGCATGCACACAGGCTGCTAATTGCAGCTGCCCTTTCCGAGGGTTCTGAGCTTTTCATCGAATGCAGCGAGAGTTCTCAGGATATCGAAGCAACAGCTTCCTGCCTCAACTCCCTCGGTGCAGAGATTACCAGAGTTGATAACGGCTACACGGTTAAACCGATCTCGCATAGTATAATAGATAACATCAGTTCATGTAATAATGGCAGTTCTCACATAACCGACAATAAAACCGATAATGGCAGTTCTCTCGAAATCGGCACGACTGATAAAGAAATTGTTCGCATGGATGCCGGCGAAAGCGGTTCAACGCTTAGATTTATGCTCCCGATCATAGGAGTTCTTGGCGTATTTGCCGAAATAACGACTCACGGAAGGCTGAGCGCACGCCCGCTCTCTCCTCTCTATGAAGAAATGCAGCGTTCAGGCGTTACACTCTCCCCTCAGGGAAGCAATCCTCTGACACTTTCCGGCAGAATGAGCAGCGGAGTCTTCACTATTGCAGGAAATATTTCCTCACAATATATTACAGGACTTCTCTTCGCGCTTCCTCTTGCAGAAACCGATAGTGAGATAAGAGTGACCGGCGAGCTTGCCTCAAGACCGTATATCGACATCACCCTTGATGTTCTGAAGCAGGCAGGGATCATTGTTGAAGAGATAGTTCCATTGAATAAACTGCAGACTGAAGTTTCTGTAATCTTCAAGATAAAGGGCTCCCAGCATTACAGACTTCCGCAGCACTGCGTAGTAGAGGGCGACTGGTCAAATGCCGCTTTCTTCCTTACAGCCGGTGCAGTCGGCAAGAATTCCGTAACTGTACGCCGCGTGAACATGGCTTCAAAGCAGGGCGATATGAAAATACTGGATCTCCTCCGTGAATACGGTGCCAAGATCACCATCGCACCAAGTGATATTTCCGATACCGTGAACAATAATTCAGATACATCTTTCGATGAACCATCCGACAACTCAAAGTTTGCGCTGTCTGACATCACGGTTACTCCCGCTCCACTCCACGGTATTGAGATCGACGCAGAAAATATACCGGATCTTGTTCCTATCCTTTCGCTTACAGCTTCGGTTGCGCAGGGAACGACGGTCATAAGAAATATAGAGCGTCTCAGAATTAAAGAAAGCGACAGAGTTGCGACGGTCATCGACACTCTCACAAGACTTGGTGCAGACATACACGAAGAAGACAAAGCCCTTGTGATAAACGGAAAGCCATCCCTTACAGGCGGAAGTGTAGACTCCTACAACGATCACCGCATTGCAATGACCGCTGCCATAGCTGCCATTTGCTGCGAGAACTCCGTAGAAATAGAAACTCCGATGGCTGTAAGAAAGTCCTACCCGGGCTTCTACAACGACCTGGCTAGTCTTACCCGGTAAAGCAAAATTGTCTGCTAGTAACATTTCAGCATACGATTTGTACCAACAAACAACACAACATACGATGTATGATCACACAAAAGCAGCGGAACCACGACGATTCCGCTGCTTTTATTTTAATCATCCTCATTAAGAGTATTTATAACAAATATATATACTTTCGATCCAACATAAACTATCGGTGCAAGCACCGCCAGCAGATGTCCAAAGCCCTTACCGGAGCTTGCTTGCTCAGTTTCCTCGTAGCCTATAAGACTTGAGTAGCCGGTGTGGAAGTCTGCCATTCCATTCTTTGAATTCACATA
>JAEEGF011616106.1_pt1 | contig 21322 bp, 10 predicted proteins | sample 9134171 | NCBI WGS metagenome assembly JAEEGF01 (sample SAMN16246542, study PRJNA631951) | gut metagenome | biome: gut microbiome; feature: rumen; material: AP-attached | host: Bos | place: Iran: Karaj | collected 2018-10 | reverse complement strand
GCAAAGTAGGCGTCGGCGATGACGGGGATGGCGTGGTTGCCAATCATGCAGTAGGTCTCGTTGGCGGCCAGTTCCCAGATGGGCAACATGTGATGCGGGTTGGTCTCGTACTTATTAATAAAGGTGTTGATGAAATCCAAGGTGCGTTCGCGTTGCATCAAGCTGAAGAGCGGATGCAGGCTGCGGAAGGTATCCCACAGCGAGAAGACCGTGTAGACAGGTCTTTCCGACTTATACACCTTCAAGTCGTGGGCACGGTAGCGGCCGTCGGCATCGCTGAAAAGGTTGGGGGCAACCATGCAGTGGTAGAGGGCGGAGTAGAACACCGTCTTGTTCGACTCGTTGTTGTCGGCCACTTCGTAACGTTTCAGCTCCTTGTTCCACTTGTCGTATGCATTTTGCTTCAAAGCGTCGAAGTCGAAGTCGTTTTCGGCGAGTTCAGCTTTCAAATTGTTCTTCGCGCCTTCCACATCGACGGCGGAAAGTGCGATACGCATGACGAGAGGCTCGTTTTCCTCGGCATCAAAGTCGAAAGTGGCTTTCAGATTGTCGCTTTCGGCAAAATCGCCTTCCGTCTTCTCACCTTGAGTATAGAAGGCATAACCTTTGAATGGCTTCGAGAACTCGGCATAGAAATAGAGATATTGCTCATTTGCCCAATCGCGGGTACGGCGGAAACCGCTGATAGCATTGGCTCCTTCGATCTTCAAGTTAGCCTCATACACAAACTCGTCGTTGACGCCTTCCACCATGTCCAAGAACATGTGGGCATCGGTGCTTTTCGGGAATGTGCAACGCATCATGCCGACACGGTCGCCAGTGGTGAGTTCCACCTTAGTATTATAATCGTCCAAAAGCACGGCATAATAGCCCGCTTTGGCGTCTTCATTCTCGTGTTGGAAGGCGGAGCGGTAACCCGAGGCTGTGTTTTCTTCATCACCTTTGTCGAGTTTCACCTCACCGATGATGGGCATAAACCTAAAATCACCATAATCGGAGCAGCCCGTGCCGCTGAGGTGGGTGGTGCTGAAACCGAGGATGGTGTTGTCAGAGGTGTGGTAGCCCGAGCAGCCATCCCAGTCGTTCATGCGGGTGTCGGGGCTGAACTGCACCATGCCGAAGGGCACCGTGGCGCCAGGAAAAGTGTGGCCGTGGCCACCCGTTCCGATAAATGGATCGACATATTGGGCCGCGTCAGCGACGTAATCGGTCTTAGGTTCTGTGCTACATGCAGCAAGACAGAGCACTGCAATAATAGGAAAGAATAGTTTTTTCATATTGACTCTATTTTGAGGGTGTAAAAGTAGGAATAAAACCCTTTTGTTTTGCAACCAAGGTGTATTAATTTGACATTTTTATGCGCTGTATTATTCAAAATGTTTATATTTGCAGCCCAAATTGAACATTATACGTAATTAACCAACTTAAAAACACACGAAAATGAAAAAAGTTCTTTTACTTTCATTGAGCCTTGCATTAGGCTTCAGTGCTTTCGCTCAACAGCGTGTCGCCAAGAATGAACTCCGTTCAGCCCAGGCCAAAGTACAAAAAGAATTTGCCGGCAAAGAAATCAACATGAATTCGGCCGCCCAATTCGCTCCCCTAACTCAGAAAAGCGTTGTCGTCAACAGGTACGAAGACTATGAGTACGCTTCAACCATGGAGACCTACTATGACCTCCAGTCAAACCAGTATGTTGCCAACCGTATGTTCCAACTTCCTGACGGTTCGGTAGCTATTACGGCAACCATGTCACACGAAGCCAACCAAGTGGCCAATGACCGTGGTACTGGCTACAACTTCTATTCCGCTAGCGAAGGTAGCTGGTTAGACATGCCAGAAGAGCGCGTCGAGCCTTTCAAGACAGGTTGGCCCTCCATCGCACAATGGAAAGAAAACGGTGAAATTCTTCTTGCCCATGGCAACGGTCACATGCAGTGCTTCACAAGAGAAACTGCTGGCCAAGGCGAATGGCAGTACAGAGGTGCTCTTCCGGATTACCCGGAAGGATATCCTTACAGCGAATACCCCACCTGGCCGAGAGTGGTGACCTGCGGTGACAACCACAACGTCATCATCGCTGTTGCAGTTCTCCAACACTCCATCAGCTCCGACGAGACCGACGTCCGCACCTGCATGTTCCGTTCAGAAGACGCTGAAAACTGGACTGTCAGCTACGGCCCCCTCGAAGAGTATGACTATCACATCAATGCTTTTTCAGCCGACGACTACGCCTTGGCTGCCAACGGCCACACTGTTGCTCTCCTCTATTCTGGCCAACTGACCAACAGCGTCTGGATGTTCAAGTCGACCGACGACGGTTTGAGCTGGAACACCACCAAGGTTTGGGAGAACCCCTATGAAGGCAGATCCTACGATTACGAAAATGGACAACCCTGGGGCATGGAAGACACCCTCTTCATCCCTATGAATGGCGCCATCACCGTCGACAACAGCGGCGTTGCCCACGTTGCCCTCAACACTCATGAAATCATCCACACCGAGGATAACGAAGAAGGCTACTATACCTACTTCTCAGGCATTTCCGTTGACGGTATCCTCTATTGGAACGACACCCAAGAGGCTCCCATCCAAGACACCTATCACCCGGAATATGCAAATATCCCGCACCTGGCTGGCCCCAACCCGCACCACGCTGCCCGTCTGTGGTGGCCCGTCCCCGATGATCTCGGCTACGTCCACATGGTGCCCGATTCCACCAAGTGGATCGGTTTCATCCCGACGTACGAAAACATCAGCTGGGTAAACGACCAGTACTATCATGGTAATGATTATTACCCCAAACTCTACGGTGCTTCAGGTCATCCTGCACTGTCGTGCGACCCCAAAGGCAACCTCGCCTGCGCCTTCTCGTCACCTTGCACCAACCGTCCGAACCCTGGACAGGACAACAAATACTTTAGAAGCATCTACGTGAGCTATCGTAATGTGGACGAAGGCTACTGGCACCAAGTTGAAGACGATCTGACCGACGACTTCATGCTGTCACTTTCCGAGTTCGTTTTCACCAATTCCGTCACCAACACCATCAATGATGGCGAATTCTGGTTCGGATTCCAACAGGATGACCTGATTGGTTTCTACTGGGGCTCCAACGCTTCCCAGGCTGAGGCTACCAACAATGAAATCGTCGCTGTCAGAGTAGTTGCCGATCCTGCATTTGTAGGCGTGAACGAAAACCACGATGCCGTCAACCCGATGACCGCCACCCGCGTGTATCCTAACCCCGCTACTGACATGCTGAACATCGAAGTGAATGCTTCACAAGCTTCCGAGATGAACATCAGCGTCTACAACATCATGGGCCAAAATGTGATGAACCAGAACGTGAACATCACCACGGGTATGAACATCAATCCCATCAACGTTAGCGAGCTGAACAGTGGCATCTACTTTGTGACTGTTAAGGCCAATGGCTTTGAGAACACAATGAAGTTCATTGTGAAGTAAGTTTTGCTTACATTGTACGACAAAAAAAAGGAGGCTGCGGCCTCCTTTTTTTGTAAAAACCACTTGCGTATAAAGAAAAATCACTATCTTTGCCCCAAAATACTTAAAAAGAGAACACAATCTATCAACCTAAATTATTAATCAAATTTATTCAAAATGAAAAAGTTATTTACTTTAGCTTTAGTATTGTTGGTGGCCACAGCTGGCTACTCACAAGTAAGAAAGGCATCGCAAAACAACACGATGAAAAAGGCTGCCACCATGCAGGCCTACAGAGGCGATGAAATGCCCAACCTCGACAACGTGCAATCCGACCCCAACATGGTCCGTTGGAACTTTGGTGAAGGCGTGCTCGACTACTCAACCTACGACTGGCAAACCAACCACGGCTACATCAACAGAACAGTGGTATGGCCTGATGGCAAAGTGAACTTCGCCTACACTATTGCTGGCGACGTCAACTACAGCACCCGTGGTACCGGCATCGGCACCTACGACTCCAACACCGACGAATGGATTCCGCTCGAAGGCCGCATCGAGAACGAAAGAACCGGCTTCGGCGCCATTGCCCGCTACAAGGAGAATGGCCTCGTCGTGGCTGCCCACACTGCCAACGACACGAGAATCTACATCGTGGAGGACAAGGACAACATGACTCCCAACAGCGTCCAATACTCAGTCTCCATTGGCACTGACAGATACACGCACCCCAGCGTGATGACCTCAGGCGCCAACCGCGACATCATCCACATGGTTTGCGCCGAGTTTGATGATGGCGACCCCGATGGCGACGGCATTGAACATGGCATAAGATACTGGCGTTCGTCCGATGGCCTGACTTGGGACAAGGAAACTGTTGCACTGCCCTACCTCACCCCTGAATACGGCACCGAGCACGGCACCAACGGCTACTACTGGATGGAAACCACCGAAGACAACTGCCTGGCCCTGGTCATCAACACTGGCTACACCGACGGCATGGTGCTTTACAGCTATGACAATGGTGAAACCTGGGAAAGAAAAGTCTATTTCGTCGACCCCGCCCCTGGTGTGCTGCTCGACAATTCATTTGCCTATCCTCGTTGGACCTCCGCCCTGTGGAACCAAAACAAGGAACTCATGATGGCCTATGAATACAACTTCAGCGACCACCAAGGTCACTATGGCCCCACCATCGGTGGCGTTGCCTTCTGGAGCGAATACATGCCTTATCACGGAGAAAGCACTCCCGAATTTGGCTGCGACCCCAGCAACCCGATGCCTCCTACCCCGGGCAACCCCTTCATCATGGACAGCGCCTACATCAACTACGACATTTATTCCTCATGGTGGCGGTGGAGCGATGCCACCCACGAGATGTGGCCTGAATATTTCGGCTATCTTACCACCCTCGATCCCGACGGCAATTGGGAAGACCCCTACGAAGCCACTGAGTTCAACATCGACATGAACAGTGTTGACGGTGACAACATGCACGGTAAATACAATAGCGGCGCCTGCGCCTTCCCGACGCTTTGCAAAGTCAATGGCAGCGACTCCGATCTGGTTGCCGTTTGGAGCGCTTGCGACGAAAATAGCACTACTCTGCCTGAGAATTCATTCTGGTACAAGCTCTTTGCAGCCTATTCACCCGACGGCGGCCTCACTTGGGAACACCAAGTGCAGCTGACCACCGACTTCATGTATTCACTGTCTGAGTGCGTCTATCCGCAAGCAGCCGTGATTGGCACGACCCTGGTTGTCGCCGCCCAGTTTGACGGTCAAATCGGCACGTATGTCCAAGGCGACGAAACCGAGCCTATGGACAACTACTTCCAAGGCTTCACCTTCGACCTGAACGAACTCTTCCCGAATGCCGGTGTTGGCGTTTCGGAAAGCCACAACACGCAAATGGCCCTCTATCCGAACCCTGCCGTTGATCAACTCAACGTCACCCTCAACCAAAACACTGGCATTGTGATTTACAACATCATGGGTCAAGCTGTGATGAACGTTGAAGGCCACGTCGGCGTCAACAGCATCAACATCAGCGAACTCAATGCTGGCATCTATTTCGTCAGCGCTGGTTCTGACACTCAGAAGTTCATTGTGAAGTAAGCATTTCATCATGAGCAATCAAAAAAGGAGGCCTTCGGGTCTCCTTTTTTGATTTCGTGGAGATTTTCTTCGGGGATGGCAAGCAAATCATTATGTATTCCACGGCGGCTTGTAACGTTTACGTTTCGTAAGCTCTATCTGCCGCCGCAGGTAACGGAAATAGGCCCTCCCTTTCCGAAGGGAATCTCACAATGCTGTATTAATGTTTATTGCTCTCTACGACGATTGACTATGTCTGTGGCAAGGAAGACCGCCTTACGGTAGGAGTCGGGGACGGCCTTGTTCTGGTTGGCGATGTCGTAGGCTGGCCCATGCAAGGGCGCGGTGCACACCACAGGCAAGCCTGCCCAATAGCAAGCATAGCCCTCCAACGACAAAAACTTCAGCGGAAACACACCCTGCTCGTAATGCAAGGCCAACACCGCGTCGTATTTCCTCCACCAACCCGTGACAAAGAGTTGCGAAGCCGAGAATGGTCCAAAAGCAAAGAGGCCCTTATGTTGCGCATCACTCACTGCTTTCACCACCTTTTCGTCATCCCCAATGGGAAGCGAGCCCGAATGAGGGTTCAAGCCCATGACGGCAATCTTAGGCGAATCAATGCCAAAATCAGTCTTCAACGCCTCAGATAGGGTAGTCAGTTTAGCGACCAAATAACGGATGTCAATCTGTTCAAGGGCGGTGCTTAGCGGCACATCACCCGTAGCCAAACCGATACGCATCTGACCGCTCACCAAGACCTGCAAAGGTTCGGCATCCTTATGGAACGAGAGCAGAAAATCGCGGTTGCTTTTGGCAACAATAGGATTGTCAGGGGCCATCACCAAGGCATCAATAACGCCGTTTTGAAGATCGTCCGTTGCTTTTTTCATCGACAACACCGACATCTCGGCAGAAACATCGGAAGGTGCACCCGGTTCAATCTTCAGTTCGTTTTCCACGATGTTGATGATATTGAATTTCTTGTCACAAGCCTGTCGCGCATCGCGAGTCAACGAATAGTTTGGGCTTTCCATGCCGAAATTCTTCTTGTAATAGGAAAAGGCTTTCGATTGACCATACAAGACAGGCGTAAAAGTTTCAAACATACGGGCATCTGAAAATGCTTTCAGCATGATTTCGTATGCAATGCCATTGAAGTCTCCCTGACTAAGGCCAATACGGGGAAGTTGGGGGTTGGTAGCGTCGTCTTGCATAGGCTATTATTTTAGTAAGTTGAATTTCAACGCGAAATCAGCCTTCAAAAATAGTCAATAAAATTATAAAATCAAAAAAAACACCGCTTTTTTACAAAAAAAGTATGTTTTTGAAGCCTTTAAGGATGATTTCCGTCGCTCCTACCTGTGAATTGAGGTAGTCTCGGCAGGTTTCTGAAGCCTTCTTGTAAAACTCATCGTCGGTCATCAGCCGCTTGAAAACAGCCTCCAACTCCTCCGCATCCTTGACGGAAAAAGCCCCTTGCAAAGCCACCAAATCGACTGCTTCCTTGAAGCTTTCGTATTTCGGCCCAAACACCACCGGACAACCAAATGTGACCGGTTCCTGAATGTTGTGGATATTGACACCAAAGCCGCCACCAATATAAACGAACCTCGCATATTGATAGAGTTGCGACAAGATGCCAATCGTGTTGACGATTAATATCCGCGATGGCTTCTCCAAATCAAGTTCGGTATAACATTGACCTTCGGGGAACATCGCCTTAATTTGGGCCACATGTGAGTCTGAAATATCGTGCGGAGCGATGATGAGACAAAAATCATCAGTCAGTTGGGGCAGGAAATGCACCAACAGCTTTTCATCAGGAGGCCAAGTGCTACCTGCAATGATGCATTGCCGACCCTTGATGAAGCGCTCAATGTCGGGAAACGGCTTGGCTTGGCGGGCGATGGCCGCCACACGGTCGAATCGTGTGTCGCCACACACGGTGACATTGTCCATACCGTACGTCTTGAGCAATTCAGCTGTGGTCTCGTCCTGGACAAAGAAGTGGGTCACATTGTGAAGTTGTTTGCGGAACCAACCTCCATAACTGCGGAAGAAAAAGGAATCAGGCTTCAGGATGAGGGAAATGTAAAACAAAGGGATACCCGCCTTTTTCAAAGCCTTCATATAATTGAACCAAAACTCGTATTTGATGAAGAAAGCAGCCACGAAATGGCGACTGTTCACCCATTGGGCAGCATGTCGCGGCGTATCGGTGGGCAGATACAAGACCTCGTCGGCTAAAGCATAATCCTTACGAATCTCGTAACCCGAAGGCGAGAAAAACGAGAGCAAGATTTTATACTGTGGAAAATCCTTTTTCAAGGCTTCGATGACGGGACGACCTTGCTCAAACTCACCGAGGGAAGCTGCATGGAACCAGACCCAATCAGAATTCGACCCCTCAGCATTTCGACCGTCCTCAGCGACCGACAGCTCGGTGACCTTTTTACGGTGCAAAAGTCCCCTTAGTCTGTCCATCGGCTTTTGCTTCCGTCTCCCTTCCACCCACTGCTTGGCTTTGGCATTGCCCAACAAGGCAGCCACCCTCACACCGAGGGAATACAGAATGACACCTATGGTAAACAGAATCAGCACCTATTAATTATAATAGAAGTCTTGGGGTTGGCGTTCGTAAGTCGGGATGTTCCAAGTGACGCGAATGCCGTAATAGAGATCATTGAAACGTTTGTTCGGGTCGATGTAACCCACTGGTTCCATCACCCCCGTCTCAGGATTAGTGAACAGTCGGAAGTCGTATTTGCGGAGACTACGGGTACGGGCATAGGTCACCTCAAAGGAGATGGATACATTAAGCAAACGGGTATCGTTAAGCAGAAGATAGCCCCCTTCCAAATGCACCGCCGGACCACCGCGCATACGATCATAGCCATATTGGTAATCCCCATCAACCTGATAGGGCGTATTGAGCATGTTCTGTGGAAAAGCCACGCGGATACGGTTGCGCAGATAACCCAAACCCGCCTGAACAAAGAAGCCGCTGTTGGGATTAGGCCCAAAGGGGAACAACTTGCCAGCTTCTGCTTGAAAATGGAAGCCGCGCTGGTTGATTTCAAAAGTCGCGTAACTGCCAGCGCCACCTATGACTTCACCTGTTTCAGTAGTAATACCTTCGCCAAAGATCTGCACGCGGTCGATGTTGAGTCTGTTCCCAAAGATAAAATTGCCATTAGCCGTAAAAAGCCAGTTCGATTCGGTCTTGTAAACAAAGCCTCCACCCACGTTGTTACTCACGCCATACATGTCTTTGGTATCCAAACCCGGGAAATGGAAAGCATAAGTCGCCTGAAACATCGCCACAGGGATAGGGTCTTTCATGAGCTCTTTGGGCAACTGGGCTGAGAGGTGCAGTGTGATACCCAACAAAAGGAACAAAGGAATAAAGATTCTGCGCATAAAATTTGATTTTTGATACAAACGAAAAATGGTTGGATTTATTGTTTGGCTCCCGCCTCGGCGGGAGCCAAACAAACCTTTACATCTTTACAACCCTGCGAACCAACACTTCCTCGCCTCTGCTGATGCGGAGCGTGTAGATGCCTTTCTCGAGGCCGATAAGTTGATATGTGTCGCCATCTACTCTGATACGGTCCACCATCCTACCTTCCTCGGAATACACTTCAATCAGCGTCATGCCAGTACATTCGATGGTTATCTTGTCGGTGGTCGGATTGGGGAAGATATTGACTTTGCTGTCGTTCTCGTCCACACCCGCGAAATAATTGGCGCAAACTTCCTCCGACTTGTCGGAGATGCCTTTCTCAAACACCGATTGGACAGCGTAGCAGTGCCGCGCATTAAGAGCCATCTCGGTATCGTTGTAGGTTGTCGTAGTGAGATTCTCGGCAATGAGTTCGCCATCACGATAGAGGTTGTAGGCAATAGCGCCTTCCACTGCATTCCAAGAGGTTGCCATCACGCCATCATGCACATCAGTGAAGCGGATTTCGGGAGCGATGTTGTTGACTACGAACTCGAAATGCGCCGTGAAGGAATCATGACACCATTCTGAATAATATGTATATGAAGGTTTCACATCAATAGAGTAGGTACCGTTCTCAAGCTGAGTTGTGAAACTATTCTCAAAAACCACATATTCATCCTCGTTAATTTTAATCCTATTCTGATATATCTCTTCCTCTGCCTCCCAAGTAATCGTTACTTCACTGCCATTAAAAGCATAATCAAAGTTTATTTCTTCAGAACAAATATTAATATGCCGACAAGTTGGGTCAGAGGCACATCCATAAACCGCATAGGCAGTCAAGCAAAACTCGTTCACTCCCAAATCAGGATTACAAACAAAGCTTGTTTCAGACAATTGGGTAGTTACCCCATTGAATTCCACCTCGTAATAATCAATATCGGAGTCAGGATTCCATACTATAGACATCTGGTCGTTCCAATCTAATTTAAAATAATACACTGGTTCGACATAATGTAACATACAAACCTCGACGCTTGCACCTGCAGAAAAGCAATCCTCCACAACAGGTTTTACTGTCACTATAGTCACACCCTCAACCATGGAACTTTGAAGGTAGATTGCTCGATCCACCGTAGCCTTCAATTCGCCATCGAAGTATACTTCATATTGACTAACGCCTTCAAGATCATCCCATCTAAAGATTACACCATTTCCAACCTTCTCATAGGTCAAGTTCTCTACAGCACCTACAGCACACACATCAACGTGAGCGTCTTTCTCGCAAGCCTCGTAGACAGCTTTCACAACGATGTCATGTTCTCCTTCAGTAACAGTGAAGGCATAGGTCAGCTCATTGGTAGCATTGAGTTGTTCATCATCCATATACACTTGATATTCAACCAATCCTGTTGGGTCCTCGGGGGCTTCCCAAGTGAGGGTCAGCAATAAGTCGTCGTTCAAAGTGTAGCCTAAGTTCTGCACCGCACCACACATCGAAACATCCACCTCGACACAGACATATTCGCTTTGGCATCCATCGTAAGCGGCATAAACGCAGTAATTGTAAAGACCTTCTTCAACATCAGGATCGGTATAGGTCAACTCTTCAACCAAATCAAGGAGTTCGGTATCGCGGTAAACCTCGTACCATGCCGGTGTGCCATTTTGCGGAGCCTCCCATGAAAGAACGACATCATGACCTTCAAGTTCATAGGTCAAGCCTTGGATTGGTTCGCAGAAACCTGAAACGCTGCTACCCACGGTGCAGTTGATGTCGAAGACCTTGTTGCCACTGAAACCGCCTTGATTCTCAAAAATGACTGTGCCGTCCTCGTAAGTAACCTCAAAGCTACATTGTGAAGCACCTTGTCCATTGTGCCAACGAAGCATGATTCTGGAACCTGAAGTCAGATGACGGGTAAACGTTACCGAACTACCCTCTTCGATGGTCATCTGATCTGAAGGCTGTCCATCGGAATAAATCACAGTGAGATAATTATCCTGCCAACCATTGCCGTTAGCATCGTGCAAGGAAAAGATGACGTTGCAAGTGTTCTGATAATTGAAAGTCAACTCCGTATGCTTTCCATTGAAATCCACCAGGTCGAGATTGAAAGGAATAACGAAGTCGTCAGGTGCAGCGGCATCAAGCGTGATATTGAAATCGGCATAGCCCATCAGTTCGGCACCAATTGTGCTGAAGCTTCCTTGAGTTTCATTTATAGTAACAAATTCATAATCAGAAGACAATACACCCGTCACCATCTCAGCCAATTGATTGCCCATATTGTCAATGAAGATACGTAAATCGGCGGTTTCACCAGGATTGAGAAGGCCATTGCCGTTATCGTCGTTCAACACGGTCGTGGTACCATATTCCAACTGATCATCATAAACTGTAACTACCAATCCATAAGTTCCCGTCCTTTCACCATCGACATACACCTCAAGATTGAAACGGATATCCTGCTTGGCCACCACTTGGTCACTAACCGTGAAAGCGAAAGCATCTTCCAACATCAAGGCTTCATTGGGAGCAAAGTCAGGGCAAGAAGCCGTATTTTGCGTAACAATAACGTTTTCATCCGAAGTTGTCAATACGACAGAGACATTGCTTACTGGATCCGAACTTATGTTCACCATAACGGCACTCAGCGTAACGGACTCTCCCGGATTCAAGACAGCGTTATTGTTACCCTCTGGGTCGTGGATTTGATAAGAGTAATTATATTGGATAGCACCTACCTGAATAGCTTCCACAGCAGCCAACACATTCACGCGACCAAAACCATAGGTGTTGCTCTTGCCTGTAGCCAACGGGACTGCTGTTTCCTCAAGGATGCGGCAGACGTCTGACGGTGTAAGGTTAATGTCCTTGCTCAGCATCAAAGCCATACAACCCGCCACACAAGGCGTAGCCATTGAGGTGCCGCTCATGTAAGTATACCCCGTGTTAGTTTGGTAGTTCAACGACTTGATGTCGACACCAGGAGCACACACATCAGGACGGATAAGACCAATGCCAGGTTGGTAGGGATAGTCGCCAAACTCGGTGTTTTGCCAAGTGACAGGTCCACGAGAGCTGAAATATGCAGCATTGTCGTTGTAGTCGACAGCACCCACGCACACCGAACAAGTCAAGTCGCCAGGATTCTCACCCTGCACCTCGTCCATATAAGGCGGAGGACAACTGCCAGGCACACGTACATTATTCGGGATAGGATACATATATTGAGTGTTGCCTTCATTACCCGCCGCAATGGCAGCAACGATGCCCGCATCCAAAGCAGCCTCACAGGTATGACGCAACAAAGTACGGTCGGGAATGCTTGAGAGAGGCAAGCCAAGCGACATGCTGAACATATCGCAGCCATACTCCACCGCCCATTGTATGCCTTCAGAAATATTCTGGGCACCACCGTTACCAGTATTATCCAGGCATTTGACACACATCAGCGTAGCCTCAGGAGCCATACCCGTTTGCGACCCAGCTGTACCATCTCCCAATACTGTACCCGAGCAGTGCGAGCCATGTCCTTGGTCGTCCATAGGGTCGTTGTCGTGGTTTTTCACATCATAGCCATGATGAGGAAACTCAGAGCCACCATCCCAAAGGTGGTCGGCTACATCAACATGGTTGTAGTTGACACCCGTGTCGATGACAGCCACCACAACACCTTGTCCCATGTAGCCTTGCTCCCACACTTGATTGGCACCCACTTTGATGACATTCTGCGTAATTTCGCGCGTGGCCGTTGCTGGACGAGGAGCATCTGTCTCAGGAATCCAGTTGTACTCCTTGGCAAAGCCTATGATTTCGATGTCGCTACGACGAGCGATATCTTGAATGGCTGCCTTCGTAGCATCAAAATATAACGCATTCGCCATCCACAAAACGGTAGGCTCAGTGACCATGCCATTATGCTCCATTTCGGCCAGCGTGTGGCGCAAATCATACTGCGAAGCAGCAGAAAAGTCCTTCAATTCGTTGACCACAAACTCGCGCCGTTCAGCACGAGTGGTGTAATGATTGGCACGACGGTTGAGTTGTGTCCGGTCGTATTGCGATTTCATAATAACTATAACCGTCATTTGCTCGTCATCGTTGCGACGGTTCATCTCCTCGCTCAGCAGCGGGTCAATGACAGCTTGGGCAAAGCCACCCATACAGAGCAGCACTCCTAACAAAAGAAATACTAGTTTTTTCATACAGATAAGAGTTAATCATTTAAAGGTGCAAAGTTAGCAATGTTTTTGGCTTTTCTGAGTTTTATTGTTCAGTTTTGACACCTTTTTGGATTACAAAGCCAAAAAAGAAACCTTATCGGATGATTAATCTCCGTATTATAGTCAGTTCACCTTTAAAGATGCGTATCACATAGACACCATGTTTTAGTCCCTCAATCCAACAGGTATCATCCTTTACTTCAATACTTTGCACTAGTCCACCATCGATGGAAAAGACCTCGACCTTTGTCATTCCTGCGCATTGGATAGTCACCTCGTCGAAAGCAGGATTGGGAAATACACTTACTTCGTCAAGCGGATTTTCCGGTGTAGCGAACTGCATTTCCACTTCCTGACAAACGAATTCGCTTTGGCAGTCCTCGTAAACGGCATAAATACAATAGTCATAAATGCCATTTTCAACTATATCAATAGCTTTCAGCTCGTTAGTAGTCTCAATCAAAAATGTTCCACGAAAAATCTCGTATGCTGTTGGAGTGCCATTTTCGGGTGCCTCCCAAGTAAGCACCACCTGTTGACCGACTGTCTCATAGTTCAAGTTGCGTACTGGTTCACAAAACACAGGCACATTGTAGTCCGCCTCACAATTGATGGTGAAGGTCAAGGTATCGCTGAAGCCTCCGCTGTTTTGATAAATGACCCGTCCATCCTCGTAAACGATTTCAAAGCTGCATTCTTGACTCCATGCGCTATTGTGCCATGTGAGCGTCATGGTGGAAGTAATGGCCAAATCGTAAATGAAGGTGGATGTACTTCCATTTTCCATTGTCATCTGCACAGGAGGAGTGCCATCGGAAAATTCCACATTCAAATAGTTGTCTTCCCATCCATCGCCAAAGGAATCGTGCAAGTTGAAGAACACTTTACAAGCGTTTTTGTAGTTAAATGTCAACTCGGTGTGTCGGCCATCAGCATCCACGAGGTCGAGGCTAAAAGGAATGATGGCCAAATCGGTTGCTGAGGCATCAAGCGTGACACTAAAGCTAGCCTGGCCCATCAACTCAGCCCCAATCGAGCTGAACGACTTTTCGGTTTCGTTCAAAGTGAGCAATGGGTAGGATGTCGACAAGACGCCCTTCACCATCGGTGCCATTTCGTTACCTTCGTTATCAACCATGACAAAAAGATCGGCAGTCTCCCCTGGGTTGAGGAAGCCATCACCATTGGTATCGTTCGAAACGACAACAGTCGCATATTTCAACAGGTAGTCATGCACTATGACCTTATCGGAATACGCACCCACCAACTCACCATTGACAAACACTTTTACGCGAAACTTGATTTCCTGATAAGGCAACACTTCACCATCAACCGAAAATGCAAAGGCATCGTCAACGGTTATCATTTCATTAGCGGCAAAAGGCGGAAAAGCAATGGTACCTTGGGTTATGAAAACATGCTCGTTATCCACTTCCAACACTGCTGAAACACCATTAATAGGTTCATTGGATATGTTATTGAGAGTAAGCGACATAGTAACCGACTCTCCTGGATTGAGCCTGTGATTGTTGTTTCCCAAAGTGTCGCTAATGGCATAGCTTTGGTATCTGATACCCCCAATAGGGATAGCTTCGACGGCTGCCAACGCATCCACACGGCCAAAGCCATAGACATTACTCTTGCCATCTTCTATCGGGACTGCCGTTTCCTCCAACAATCGACAGATTTCCGAAGGCATCAAATTGATGTCTTTGCTCAGCATGAGCGCCATGCAACCTGCCACACAAGGCGTTGCCATGGATGTACCACTATCTGGGACGTATCCATTACCATTAATGGCCAACGACCAAATATCCATGCCAGGGGCACACACATCAGGGCGAATCAAGCCAAAAAACGCACTAATATCACTATTGTAAAGATAGTCATTATAGAAATCCATCTCACTTGAAAACCAAGTCACGGGGCCATGCGATGTGAAGGGAGCAGCATTGTCGTTGTAATCGACAGCACCGACGCATACAGAGCAGCTCAGTCCTCCAGAATTATGGGCTTGTATCTCATCCATATAGGGCGGAGGACAGTTGCCTGGTGTTCGGACATTGTAAGGGATAGGATACACGTCTAGCTTATTGCCCTCATTACCAGCTGCGATGGCGGCCACAATGCCTGCATCCAAAGCAGCTTCACATGTACTGCGCAACAGTTTTCGATCAGTAAGACCCGCATTGACAAGTCCCATTGACATGCTGAACATGTCGCAACCGTGCTCGATGGCCCATTGAATGCCTTCCGCGATATTTACCGCAGCGCAATACCCTGAAACACCCATACTCTTCACACACATCAACGTGACTTCGGGCGCCATACCCGTATGTGAACCACCTGTGCCATCACCACACAAGATGCCAGCACAATGCGAACCATGTCCGTTATCGTCCACAGGGTCATTGTCGTGGTTGTAAACATCATAGCCATGATGAGGAAATTCGTCGCCACCATCCCATAAATGGTCGGCCAAGTCCACATGCCGGTAATTGACGCCCGAATCAATGATTGCCACCACAACCCCTTCGCCCTTATATCCTTCTTCCCAAACTTGGTCGGCGCGCACTTGAATCACATTCGGCGTGATTTCTCTTATTTGTATTTGTGAAGCAGGCTTTATCTCTTCGCCATCAGGAATACATTTATACTCCTTGGCATAGCCGATGAGGGCAATGTCGTCGCGAAGGGCCAAGGATTGGATAGCTGCTTTGGAAGCATTGAAATATAAGGCATTGGCCATCCACAAAATCGTCGGTGACGACACCATACCGCGATGCTCCATTTCGGAAAGGGATTGCCTCAAATCATACTGGGAAGCTTCGGCAAACGCCTTCAACTCATTGACCACAAACTCTCGGCGTTCAGCACGAGTGACATAGTAATCCGCATGACGATTGAGTTGCATTCTGTCATATTGCGACTTCATGATGACGATGACCGCAATACTCTCGTCCTCATTACGGCTAAACATCTCTTCGCTCAACAACGGGTCAATGACTGGCTGGGCATAGCCTGAAACAAAAAGGAAAAACATTAGAAACAGAGTCAACTTTTTCATAGCTTATACAATTTGTGGTTCGTTAATACGGGACAAAGATAAAGAATATTTTTATTTTACAAGTAAAAAATATTGCTTCAACCATAATATTTCCGTTTCAATTCTCCATTTTTGATGTTTTATGCCCTCTTTTCAAGTTTTGCTATCTTTGCAGCCCAATTCTCTATCCATGTTGGAAAACAAGTACATTGAAGCTACCCTCCCGAATGGCATTCGGCTAATCCATAAGCAAAAACAAGGCGAGATTGCTCACTTGGTGCTAATGGTGGAGACAGGAACGCGCGATGAGTTGGCCCATGAAAATGGCCTTGCCCACTTTGTGGAGCATACCATCTTCAAAGGCACACAAAACCGCAAGGCTTACCATATCCTGAGCTGCCTCGACAATGTGGGCGGCGACCTCAACGCCTTCACCACCAAGGAAGAGACCTGCATCCAAGCCACTTTCCTGAAACAGCATTACAGACGCAGCCTCGACCTCTTTGCCGACATCGCCTTCCACTCCACTTTCCCAGAAAACGAATTGGCCAAAGAAAAGGAAGTCATTTTGGACGAAATCAACTCCTACTTGGACTCACCGTCTGATGAAATTTATGATTTGTTTGAGGAAATGGTCTTCAAAGGGCATCCTTTGGCACGCAACATATTGGGTACTACAGAGTTGGTGAAAGGCTTCCATCGTCAGGACATCCTCGACTTCATGGCGCATAACTACAGCACTGACCAAATGATACTGGCCTCCATCGGTGACATCAGCTTCAAGGAGTTCGAGAAGTTGGCCATGACCTGTTTCGGCAGTCAACCAACACACATTATTAATAAAAAGCGAGAGATTTTCACAGGCTACACACCAGAATACCGAACTGAGACCCGTAACAACCACCTCAGCCATTGCATTCTTGGAGGTCTTGCTCCCGAATTCAGCAGCCCATTACGCATGCCTATCGTAATGCTCAACAACGTACTGGGCGGTCCTGCCATGAGCTCGCGCCTCGGTCTTAATATACGCGAAAAATACGGTTTTGCCTACAGTATCGAGTCGCAATACACCGCATATTCCGATGTTGGCCTCATCAACGTCTATATGGGTGTCGATCCCGACTCTTTGGAGCGCGCCATCGATTTGGTACACAAAGAATTGGACAAGCTCTGCACACAAGAGTTAGGTACTTTACAACTCCATCATGCCAAACAGCAGCTCATCGGGCAAGTCGCCTTGAGCTATGAAAGCGGCATGAACGAGCTGTTGAGTGCAACCCGATCGCTCATCATGGGTGAGCCAATTGAATATATGGACGACATTATTCAGAAAGTGGAAGCCGTCACGTCCAGCGACATCCTCGAAGTGGCCAACCGTGTGTTCGACAAGAAACAATTGAGTCAGATTGTGTTCAAGGGAGTCGAAGATTAATACTCTTTATGGAGAATTAAGACGGAATATTCTTAATTAAAACGGAATATTTACGTTTAAAATCATCAAAGCATGATAATGGATAATTTTTTTCACACTGAAAAACAGTGGCTTATCTCCTGTGACGAAAAATAATTGAAAAAAAAGCTTGACAAAACTTTTACAGTTTGTACTTTTGTATCGTTGAAACGGAATAAAAACGTTTAAAACGGAAATATTAAGAGTAAGGCTTTTTTCATAATGATTTGATTTAGTTGTATGGAGGTGGGAGGTTGGTTTTTCGGCCTTCCACCTTTTTTAAAAAAAAGCTTGACATATTCAATTAGTTTGTACCTTTGTAACGACGACAATACTGACAACCACAAAAACCTACGATATGAAAAAAGGAATTCTACTTTTCATGCTATGCGGATTTGCCCTTGTTTCACAGGCCCAGCTGCAACCCATCTCCCACTGTTCGACCAACAATGTTAGCGCGACCATCCTCGGGGACGGTTCCTGCATGATCAGCCAGCAAGAAGATGAAATGGGCTTTTATTCTTGTCCAACCTGGGAAGTTCCTGCAGGCAGTGGCAAACAAACCATTTTCCAACACTCGCTTTGGTTTGGCGGCCTCGATGCTGACGACAGTCTTCATTTGGCCGCTTATAGATTCGGTCAGATTGGTCATGACTATTGGCCAGGACCGCTCAAAACAACCGTTGCCACCATCGACATGATGACAGTCCTCAAGTATCATCATATTTGGAGCCTATCCCGCGAAGAAGTCGAAAACTTCATCGCTCATCATGGAGAGGCTGGATACGAGGCACCTGAAGACGTCCTCACCTGGCCTGCACACGGCGAGGGTGATTATGCTCCCGACCTCGCTCCTTTTATAGATGTGGATGGCGATGGCGTTTACAATCCCGAAACGGGTGATTATCCCGACATCAAGGGCGACCAATGCCTGTTTTACATTTTCAACGACAGTTTTATGGAACACGGAGAATCACACGGCAAACAGATTGGCCTTGAAGTTCATGCCATGGTGTATGCCTACGATGCTCCCGATGACGAAGCTTTGAACAACACGGTATTCTTCAACTATCAGTTTTTCAATCGCTCGGTCAACGACTATCATGATGTGTATCTCGGTCTCTGGACCGACTGGGACATCGGTTTCTGGTTTGATGACTATGTAGGTTGTGATGTGCAACGCAATGCATGCTTTGGCTATAATGGCTATCCTGCAGATGGTACTGGAGAACCCATTGCATACGGAGATAACCCGCCCGTTCAGGTGTTGACCGTGTTGGCAGGAGCTTACACGGACGTCAACGAACGCTTAGGCATGACAGGATTCATGTACCACAACAACGCCGCCAATGTAAATGGCGACCCAACCGATGCAGAAGACTATTACAACTACATGCAAGGTCTATGGAAAAACGGACAACCGATGATGTACGGTGGCGATGGCTATAACAGCGGCACACTTAACCTTCCATGCAAATACATGTTCCCTGGCGACAGCGACCCCGACAACATAGGTACTAACGGCATCCAACCCGAAGGCTACGGCACCAACGGCATATACTGGACCGAAGAGCAATGCGGCAATACCCCCAGTGACCGAAGAGGTCTGGCCTCGGTAGGACCTTTCAACCTCAACGCTGGCGGAACGCAGGAACTGGACTACGCCATGATTACAGTGTGGAAAAACGAAAGCCTGTCCGCCATGGAACGCAAAGGCGAGTTCATCGACCACATCAAAACGCTGTTCAACAACGGATTTGCAAAATAACCACATTGTCTAACCATCAGAAAAACAAGAAATATGAAAAAACTATACTTCATAATGATGCTCGTCATGACAGGCATCATGGCCGAAGCACAGACCAGCATTTGGAACGGCAGTAGAAAACTATGGACCCGTGGTGAAGGCACGGAAAGCAGCCCATATCTGATTGAGTCAGCTGAAAACCTGGCCTTCTTTTCCTATATGGTCAACTTAGGCTTCGAAACCCAAGACATGTACTTTGTGTTGACCACCGACATCGACTTGAACGGCAGCGAAGACCAACCTTGGGTGCCGATCGGGTTGGGCAGCAACTACTTTTATGAAGATGGTTGCGAGAGGGTGCCCGATTCCTATTCCGCTCCCAACATCAGCTTCAAAGGACATTTTGATGGTGGCGGCCATAAAATCTATAACATTTACACAATGGATACTCCTTTGGCAGGATTGTTTGGCTCGGTTGATGGTTTTTGCGAAATCACAAATGTCAATGTTGAAAGCGGTTTTATCCAAAACGCCTTATATGGCGGAGGCATTGTCGGAAAAGGCAACAACTATGTCGTCATTTCAAATTGCTCGAACGGTGCTGACGTCTCAGGCGATTACGTTGGAGGCATTGTAGGCTATGGATGCGGCAACGTAAACCGTTGCTCCAATTCAGGCTACATCAAAGGCAATGTTGCCGGAGGTGGTATTTCAGGAACGGTGACCAGCAGAATCAACGAATGTTACAATACAGGCAGAGTCGTTGCCTATAACAATGGTAGTGGCGGCATCATGGGATCCAGCCAAAGAGAGATGACCATTGAGAACTGCTACAACATGGGACGTGTTTACGGTACGGCACAGTTTGCTGGCGGCATCGGTGGCTTTCTCGTAAAAGGATTGGTGAAAAACTGCTACAATGCTGGCGACCTTTCGGGTGGTCAAGGTACAATTGGTGGAATCATTGGCTCCAGCTTCGATGGCACGGTGGACAACAGCTATTACCTCAACACCTGCGGTGGTGAAGGTCTTGGAGAAGCCTTGACCGACATTGAAATGCGCGACGAAGCCTTCGTTGGCATCTTGAACAACGACACGGATGTTTGGGGCTTCGACGAAAACTACCTCAACGAGGGTTTCCCCATCCTTGAAAGCAGCATCTTGTCGACTATTGAAACGGAAAAAATAACGATGAGTGTTTATCCCAACCCCGCCAAAGACAACTTCACCGTGGAAGGCTCGGGCTTGCTGACCATCACAAACCTCCTTGGCCAAAAAGTCATGGAAAAAACCATTGAAAACCGACTGGTCATCACCCTTCCCGAAGGCTTGTATCTCTTGAAGTTGACCAGCGGCAACACTTCTATAACGCGAAAAGTAGTGGTTTACTAATACAGAAACAGTGTTTCTTCATATTTAAAGATTTGGTTTTAGTTGATTTGATAGAGACGGTATAGCGCCGTCTCTATTTTTTTTCACCCTCAATAGAAGCATAATACCTTTTGAATAAAACGGAATATTGTTGTTTAAAAACGGAAATTTAAACAATAAAGCGGATTTTTATAAAATCAACGATTTTTTTCTTGTTGACATACAAAGGCTTATCTCGGATGACGAAAAATAGTTGAAAAAATAGCTTGACAAAATATTATCATGTTGTATATTTGCAGCATGAAATAACCGTAATACTACTTTAAGCGGAAATTTTTTAGATTAAAAAGTTTAATCAACATGTGGCTCAGGCCAACAAATTGACAACATGAAACACAATTAACGGAATCATTCACCCTCAAAAACTAAAGCTATGAGAAAAAAAACTCTACTCCTTTTGGTGCTTTGCAGCTATTACAT
>JAEEGF010351212.1_pt1 | contig 21329 bp, 19 predicted proteins | sample 9134171 | NCBI WGS metagenome assembly JAEEGF01 (sample SAMN16246542, study PRJNA631951) | gut metagenome | biome: gut microbiome; feature: rumen; material: AP-attached | host: Bos | place: Iran: Karaj | collected 2018-10 | reverse complement strand
AGATTGCTCTTCGGGGCGTCGTTCTTCACAATCAGACGGTCAACGATGTCGGCATCGACACGAGTAAAGTGGCTCTTCTCAAATTTCTGCTCAAGGGTCTGAATGCAAGGCACGTCGAGCTGACCGTCGAACAGCAGTACTGAGTATCCCTTGTCCTGAGCAGCCTTGATATAGCTGTACTGTTCCTCCTTGTCGGTGGCATAGAGATAAACGAGCTGGTCGTCCTTATCCTTCTGAGTAGCCTCAATAAGTTTCTTGTATTCCTCGAAAGTGAAGTACTTGCCCTCAGTATCCTTGAACAGCGAGAATTCCTTAGCACGATCGAAGAAGTTTTCCTCGGTCAGAATACCATAGTTAATGAACAGTTTCAAGTCGTCCCACTTCTCTTCGTATGCCTTGCGGTCTTCGTTGAAGATAGCCTTCAGACGGTCGGCCACTTTCTTCGTGATGTAAGTGGAAATCTTCTTCACCTCACGATCGCTCTGCAGATAGCTGCGGCTCACGTTCAGAGGAATATCGGGCGAGTCAATCACACCATGCAACAGAGTGAGGAACTCAGGCACGATGCCCTCCACCTGATCAGTCACAAAGACCTGATTGCAGTACAGCTGAATCTTGTTGCGCTGGATCTCAATGTTCGACTTTATCTTGGGAAAGTAAAGAATACCTGTCAGGTTGAAAGGATAGTCAACGTTCAGGTGAATCCAGAACAGGGGTTCGTCCTGCATGGGATAGAGTGTGCGATAGAACGACTTGTAGTCCTCATCCTTCAGAGTTGAGGGGGTCTTCGTCCACAGAGGCTCCACATTATTTATAATATTATCTTCTGCGGTATCTACCATCTTGCTCTCGTCCTTTGACCACTCCTGCTTCTTGCCGAAGGCCAGAGGTACAGGCATAAACTTGCAGTACTTGTTGAGCAGTGACTCAATCTTCTGCTTATCAAGGAACTCCTTGCAGTCGTCATCTATATAAAGGATGATGTCGGAACCACGGCTTTCGCGCTCAGCATCGTCAATCTCGAAAGCAGGACTTCCGTCGCAGCTCCACTTCACGGCCTTTGAACCTTCCTTATAGCTGCGTGTGATGATTTCCACTTTCTTCGACACCATGAATGAGCTGTAGAATCCTAATCCGAAGTGGCCGATGATGTTATTGGCGTTGTCCTTATACTTCTCAAGGAAGTCGGTCACGCCTGAGAAGGCTATCTGATTGATGTACTTGTCAATCTCCTCCTCGGTCATGCCGATACCTCGGTCGCTAATGGTGATGGTGCCTTTCTCGGTGTCAAGGCTCACGTGAACGGTCAAATCGCCCAGTTCACCCTTAAACTCACCCTTCTCGGTCAGCGTCTTCATCTTCTGAGTGGCATCGACAGCATTCGACACCATCTCGCGCAGGAAAATCTCGTGATCACTATAGAGAAACTTTTTGATAACGGGGAAAATGTTCTCAGTTGTAACCCCAATGTTACCTTTTTGCATATCTGTATAAATGTTTTTAGAATGATTTTTACATGCGAATATGCAAAATCCGTGCCATTTTCAATCAAAGTTCAAAGATACCTGTAGGTTTGGTGCGCTTCAGCACTTCCAACTGAAAGTCCTTGCCTGCCACGATGCCATAGGAGCGCAACACCGTTTCCACTGTTTTACGAGCCAACTCAGGATGATTGTTCTCTTCCGAAAGGTGGCAGAGCCAAACGTGCCGCAGTTGCTCAGTCATGTGCTGCGCAATGGCCTCACCACAGTTCGCATTGCTCAGATGCCCCGTGCTGCTCAGTATGCGCGTCTTCAGATGTGGAGGATATGGCCCATGCTGTAGCATCTCAATATCGTGGTTGGCCTCAATCACGAGATAGTTGGCACGAGTGATGAATTGTGCCATTTCGTCGGTCACCATACCGGCATCGGTAATCACGCAGAACGAAATGCCTTCGGCCTCAAGAAAATAGCCCACGTTGTCACTACTGTCGTGAGGCACCGAGAAGGGAGTGACCGCAAAATCGCCTACCTGAATCTGCACACCAGGCTCCACAATGCGGCGCAAGCCGGCATTCACCTTGCGCTGCACACAATAGTTGCGGTCGATGCCGTGATGAACAAGGGCCGTGGCATAGACAGGCAACTGAAAATCGTAGCTGATACTGCCCACTGACTTGATGTGGTCGGCATGATCGTGGGTGATGAGCACCTGATGTACTTGGTTAAGGCTTAGTCCATAGTCCTTAAAATGCTTCTTCAGGGTTCTGATACCTACGCCCACGTCGATCAGCAGACCGCCGTTCCCGGTAAACAGAAAGTAACAATTACCGCTACTTCCACTTCCAAAGGATATGAACTTAACCATTTTTTAATTGTTTGACATGCAAAGGTATGCAATTTTTCCGAGAAATTGCAAACTATCCTACAAAAAAACGTACAGAAATACCACTTACATTAAAAGAAATATTGTAATTTTGCAAGCACTTAAACAAAACTAATCAAAAAAAGAAACTCAAAAAAATGGAAAGAACCTGGAGATGGTTTGGCAAGAAAGACAGAATCACTCTTGCCATGCTGAGACAAATTGGTGTTGAAGGAATCGTGACAGCTCTGCACGATGTACCTAACGGTGAAATCTGGACTCGCGAGAAAATCAGGAAGCTGCGTGAATATATTGAGAGCTACGGCATGCGATGGAGTGTGGTGGAGAGCCTGCCCGTGTGTGAGAGCATCAAGTATGGCGGCAAAGACCGCGACCAACTCATCGAAAACTATAAGGTGAGCTTGAAGAACCTTTCGCTCGAAGGCATTCACACCATCTGCTACAATTTCATGCCTGTACTCGACTGGGCTCGTACCGACCTCATGCACGACAATCCCAACGGAGCCACCAACCTGTACTTCTCTTATGCCGAGTTTGCCTACTTCGACATCTATGTGCTGAAGCGCGAAGGCGCGCGCGAGGAATGGGCCAAGTTCAAGTTCCCCGAAGGCATAGGACAGAATCGCAACGTGCTGGCCGAGGCCGACGAACTGGCCAAGACCATGACTCCGGAAGACGACCACAAACTGGTGGAGAACATTATCGTGAAGACGCAGGGATTCGTGAGCGGCAACATCAAGGAAGACGACGAGCACCCGCTTGAACTGTTCAAGCAACTGCTCGACCTCTATAAAGGAATAGACAAGAAACAGCTTCGGGAGAACATGAAATATTTCCTTGAAGCCATTATGCCCACCTGTGAAGAGTACGGAATGAATATGTGCGTCCACCCCGACGACCCCCCATTTGCCGTACTGGGATTGCCCCGTATCGTAAACAGTAGTGAGGACATCGAGTGGTTCCTCAATGCCGTTCCCAACAAGCACAACGGCCTCACCTTCTGCGCGGGTAGTCTCTCGGCTGGAGCCCAGAACGACGTGGTGGAGATGGCGCGCACCTTTGCACCCCGCACTCACTTCGTTCACCTGCGCTCATGCCACATTTTCCCTAACGGCGACTTCACAGAAGCCAGCCACCTGGGCGGTAGGGCTAACCTCATAGAACTGGCACGCATCTTTGAGAAAGAGAATCCGCAATTGCCCATGCGTGTGGATCACGGCATGACCTTTACCGACGAGCCAGGCGGCGTGCTCGATGAGAGTAGCCACGGCCACAATGCAGGCTACACCCTACTCGGACGCATGTTTGCACTCGGACAGGTGCAGGGCATCCTCGCTACAGTTGATAGCGAACTGGGCATAGAATACAAGCAGCCAGGCTTTTATGATTAATAAATCCTCAAAAAAATCATCATGAAGAATCTATTTGATATCAACGGCAACGTGACCGTCATCACGGGCGGAACCGGCGTGCTGGGACGCGCCATCGCAAAATATCTGGCTCTGAACGGAGCCAAAGTAATCATCCTGGGCCGAAAGGAAGAGATAGGAAAAGAAATCGTAGATGAGATAACTGCCGAGGGCGGTAGCTGCGAGTTCTTGAAGACCGACGTAATGAATGTTGAAATCGTACAGAAGAACTGCGACGACATCATGGCCAAATACGGTCGAGTAGATACGTTGCTCAATGCTGCTGGCGGCAACATGCCCGGAGCCACCATTGCACCCGACAAGACTATCTTCGACTTGGATGCCGCTCAGTTCTCACGTGTGCTGGAGCTTAACCTCACAGGTACGGTCATTCCCACGCAAGTATTCCTCAAGCCGATGGTGCAGCAAGGCAAAGGCAGCATCATCAACTTCTCCAGCATGGCTGCTTTCCGTCCGATGACGCGCGTTTGCGGATATGCAGCAGCAAAGGCAGGCATCAGCAACTTTACGGCATATATGGCTACGGAGTGTGCCAAGAAGTTTGGCGAAGGCATCCGAGTGAATGCCATTGCCCCAGGCTTCTTTATTACCGAACAGAACCGCGCCCTGCTCACCAATCCTGACGGCAGCTATACGCAACGCGGACAGGACGTGGTGAGACAGACTCCTTTCGGACGCATGGGCGATCCTGAAGAGCTCTGCGGCACCATCCATTATCTGATGTCGGAAGCCTCGAAGTTTGTCACGGGAACCGTAGCTAAGGTTGACGGCGGCTTCGATGTATTTGCTATGTAATCTCTACATTATTATTTATTATAAGAAAAGGTGTCAATAATATGAAGACGGAAAAGTGGGCTTTATCATTGCTAAAGGAAGAGATGGCTAACCAACTGAGAATGTTCGTGTTATTGATGCCTTTTCTATTTATTCCGTCTCTGCTTCAGGCAAAGCACAAAATTCTCTCGCCCAACCTGAAGACGCTACAGGTAGTGGTCAACGACGACTGGACTGCTCCCCTACCCGTCATGACGCTAAGGTCAGACGATGTGCTTAACGTGGCCTTCGACGAACTGTCGCACAACTTCCACCGTTTTGTAGTTCATGTGGAGCATTGTGAACCCGACTGGAGCCCTTCAGAAGAGATATTCGAAAGCGACTGGCTGGAAGGATTCAACGACTGGGCACTCGAAGACTACGACAACTCACTCAACACAACCGTCATTTACACCCACTACAGTTTTCAACTGCCTAACGACCTGTGCCGACTGAAAATGAGCGGCAACTACAGACTTCACATTCTGGATGAAGACGACAATAACAATGAGGTGGCTGTGGTAGAGTTCAGGGTGGTTGAACAGCTCATGAACCTCTCGATGGGTATGACTACCAATACGGACATTGACTTCAACAATCGTTCGCAACAACTGTCGATGGCTCTGGACTACGGCTCACTCAACGTCACTCAGCCAGAGGAACAACTGAATATCGTCGTGATGCAGAACGGAAGAGAGGACAACATGCGGACAGATATGAAGCCATCGGCTACTACGCCTCGCGGATTGGCTTGGGACCATTGCCGACAGCTCGTGTTCGATGCCGGTAATGAGTATCATCGCTTTGAAGTGCTCAACCCCACCCACATCACACTTGGACTTGAACGTGTGGCTTGGGACGAAGACGACAGGCATTATCACGTCTATCCAGAATTGTGCGAGCCACAGCGCTACTACACGTTCTACCGAGATGCCGACGGAGCTTTCTACGTGCGTAATAGCGACAACTTTGAGAACGACCGTACGAGCGACTACGTCTATGTGCATTATAAGCTGGCTCCGGCAAAGGAGTATGAAAAAGCCCGTGTCTATATTGATGGTCACTGGACGACTGAAGAGCCAGAGACTTATACGATGAGCTATGACGAGCACGACCATTCCTATAATGCCGTGATTCTGCAGAAGATGGGCTATTACAACTATCAGCTATTGATGGAGCATGAAGACGGACGCACAGAAATTGTGCCTGAAGAGGGTTCCTTTTATCAGACGGAGAACCGATATCAGACACTTGTCTATTTTAAAGGCATTGGAGAAAGAACATGGAGGCTCGTAGCATTCCGCGAGCTCATCTTCGACCTCTAACGACATTTTTCCCTATATTCTTTTGGGGTCCTTTTATATTCATGGAAGAAACTGCCCATGAAATAGTTGGGGGTATAGAAATGACACAGTTCGGCTATTTCTTCAACAGTCTTATCGGTAGTGACTAACAAGTGGGCTGCTGACTGTAGTGCAAGCTTGCGTGCCAACTCACGAGGACTCTTATAGAGATTAGTTGTCATGAGATGATAGAACGTCACGATGTCGGTACCAGATACCTTGCTCAACTCACGCATTGTCACCCTGCCCTTATGCTCCTGCACAAACGGAATAATCTTGATGATCAGCGCCGAGAACTCTGGAGAAAGTGGCGTACTGGTGTCGCGATTTGAGAAGAAGAGTTCCTCAGCCGTAGGTGAGAACATTTCGTTGCCGATTGCCACACTCTTATTGATAAAGGCATTCACCTTCTTGATGATTTCGTCTTCTTCGGTATTTCTACGAGCACGCATCTTTGTATTACGACTGAAGAAGTAGAGATTGACTCCCAGCAATACCACTGCCAATAGGGCAATGAGCATATAGACACCAGTGGCCTGCCACCAAGGCTGATTGACATGTACTATCCAAGTAAAAGGAGTTGTGCCCGACCACTGATCAGGGAACATAGAGGCTTGCACATCAATCTGATAGTCGCCTGGCTTCAGATTCATCAGTGGCAGGTGGAGCATTCCCTTTGCGTCAACTAAACCAGTGCCGTTGAAATAAGAATAAACACGCCAGTCGTCGTCACCCATACCCGAAAGCTTCACACGGTAATAGGTTTGCAAAGGACGGCAATAGTTGAGTCCGCTAAAAGTGAGCGATACTGAATTCTGATCGGCATTGAGGCTGATGTCCTTGATGCGGGTGATGGCACGGTTGATAATCACATTGCCATCCTTTTCCTCACCAGGCGACACAAAATTGCCATTCACCAAAATCCTAACCAGTTTGGGATAAAGGGTTACAGGATACTTCTCGTTTACCGGCTTGAAACGACTGGGATTGAAAGACACGACATGGTCGACAGCCTGCATGACGATGGTGCTATCATTCATGCACATCGCTTTACAATTGACAAAGGCATCGTTCGGCACATTATCGGTCAGACTGAAGCTATTCACAAAATCGGGTTCACCTTGATTGAAAATGATACAGGAAATGCCAAACGAAGTGCTCACCCAAATGTTGTGCTGCTTGTCTTCAACAACAGAGTGTATGACGTTGTTGAGGAGACCGTTTTTCCTGTCGAAGATGACAGGCTTGGACTGAGCCTTGCGAAACATGTAAAGTCCTACTGTAGTACCTATCCAACTATAGCCGCGACTATCCTTAAACGTACAGTTGGCCTGCTTGCCGTTGAAGTCGGAAATAGTCTGTTTGAGTGGTTCCATCATAGAAACGTACTGCTGAGCAGCAGGACTGTCGATGGGATAGACGTTGAAAAGCGATGCATACGGAGAAGCATAGAGCACACCGCGCTTTTCCGTGCCAAGCCAAAGGCCTCCCTGACGGTCGAACATAATGGTGTGGCACACCGTCTTGAGGAGTCTTCCGTTTGTCAGTTTTACCATCTCAACATGATTCGGTACTTGTGTCAGAATGTCATAAGTCCAGTAGCCTTTAGCAGAAGCGATATACAACCGATCTCCTCGAAGGGTCATGCCATTCAGGCTATAGGGCACCTGAAGGATGGATTTCCATTGCCCGGATATCATATCGAGTTGCAGGAGCACGGATTTCTCCTTTCTTTTATGAATCACGAAAAAGGAATGCTTGTACTGTTGGATAATCGTTGATTCAACGAACTGATGTTCATCTTCCCATTCGAAAGCCTTCGAATGATGAACAACCTGTGCGTCATCACGATTGATGCCTATCACTTCACCATTATCATAAAAGGTGAGAAGCATATCCTTATAGAGGGCTATCTCCTGTAGATTACGTTCTTTGACCACCTGATAGGCCTTCTTAGAATCGACATCATACAGTCCTTTCTCAGTTAGGAAATAAGCATTGCCCTCACTGTCGGTAAAGAGATCAAGCAACTTATCATCGCAGCCCATTGAGCGAATCACGCTATCAGGATTGTGAACAAACACCTCCATCGAGAGGTCAACGCAAGTGACTGAGTTCTTGCTTTTCAGCCAGATGTGATGGTAGTGGTCAAAAATGATGCGGTAATCACCATGATAGGCAGGAAGCTCGTATCGATATTCAAGCTGGGTGTCAATGTGTGTGAAACTTGATCCGTCGTAGAAATTCAGATTACCTATCGTAGAGATAATCATACGTCCTGTACGAGTGCAAACGATGGCCTGTGCACTATTATCAGCCAAACCGTTAGCGGCATTAATGATTCTGAACTCAAGCCCATTCTCTTCTGAATAAAGGTTGAGAGCCACACTAAAACACATTAATAGTGGCAGAAGAAGACGTATCTTTTTTAGGTTCATAGTTGTTAGGCACCGGTTTCTGTGCGCAAAGATACGAAAAGTAAAGTGAAATACATCATAAAAGTTAGGAGAAAATGCATTTTTTTGATTCGCCCGATGCGTTTAGCAATTTGTCCGATGCGTTTAACAAGCCGTCCGATGCGTTTAACAAGCCGTCCGATACGTTTAGCATTATCACTCGGAGCGTTTAGTATGATCACTCGGAGCGTTTAGTATGATCACTCGGAGCGTTTATAATATAAAAAAGAGGAAGAACATCTATCTCATCGATATGATTTCTTTCTCTCGTTTTAGAAAGTCGAGGTGACAGGACTCGAACCTGCGACAGCCTGGTCCCAAACCAGGAACGCTACCAACTGCGCTACACCTCGGTTTTGCGGCTGCAAAGGTAAGCAAAAAAAATGGAACTACGAATTTTGAATTTGAGAAATCAAGTTGATTTAACAATAATTCAAAATTCGCAGTTCGCGTTGTGCTTATTTTATGATACCTTGTTCTACGAAAATCTTCTTCAAGGCGTGTACCGAACGCTCCACCTGCTCCTCTGTATGAGTAGCCATCAGGGCATAGCGAACGAGCGTGTCCTGTGGTGCACATGCAGGAGGAATAACTGGATTGATGAACACGCCTGCATTGAACGCAAGTGCTGTCACCAAGAAGGTCTTCTCAGTATCACGCACATAAAGCGGAATAATCGGGCTCTCGGTCTCACCAATCTCGAATCCCTCTTCACGGAAGCGCTTCAAGGCATAGTTCGTAACCTTCCACAGCTTCTCTATGCGCTCAGGCTCCTGCTGAATGATGTGCAAAGCCTCGAGTGCGGCAGCGGTAGCAGCCGGAGTGTTTGATGCTGAGAAGATGTAGGTGCGACAGGAGTGACGAAGCCAGTTGATAGTATCTTTGTCAGAAGCGATGAAGCCACCGATACTTGCCAACGACTTCGAGAAGGTACCCATAATCAGGTCAACGTCATTCGTCAGACCGAAGTGATCGCACACGCCTCTACCCTGTCTTCCAAATACGCCTACGCCGTGAGCCTCGTCAACCATTATTGAGCAGTTGTACTTATGCTTCAGCTCAACGATTTCAGGCAGCTTGGCCAAGTCACCTTCCATAGAGAACACACCATCGACAACAATCAGCTTAATAGCATCTTGAGGCAACTTCTGAAGCACGCGCTCCAAGTCCTCCATGTCGTTGTGCTTGTAGTGCAACTGCTTGGCAAAAGCCAAACGGCGACCATCCACAATACTGGCGTGATCGCGGTCATCGCAGATGACGTAGTCGTCCTTGCTCAGCAAAGCCGGTATGACGCCCTGATTGACGCTGAAGCCGGTTGAGAAGCACAGACAGTCGTCTTTTCCGATAAACTCTGCAATTTCCTTTTCCAACTGTACATGCAAATCGAGCGTACCATTGAGGAATCGACTTCCAGCACATCCTGAACCGTAACGGTCAAGAGCTGCTTTAGCCTTGTCAATAATACGCTGATCGCCTGTAAGACCAGTGTAAGCATTGGATCCGAACATAAGGACTTTCTGTCCGCCCATATCAACTTCCGTACCTTGTTTACCCGTAATAGCTCGGAAATAGGGATAAACGCCCTTGGCCATAAAATCTTGAGGCACACGGTACGATTTGTATCTTTCTTGTAACTGTCCCATTAAAAATTTAGGTGTTTACTTAGTTTCAGTTTGCAAAGTTACTCAAATTTCTCAAATTAGTGCATTTTTTTCGTAATATTTGTGGAATGAAATTAAAAATAATGCCGATTTGGGGGAAAATTCATACATTTTACGTAATTTTGCAGCATTATGAAGGACAAAAAAATGCGAATCACGTTCATTGTGAATCCTATATCGGGTACACATAGCAAGGAAGGCATCGCAGAACTCATAGAAAAGAATCTGAGCAAAGATGGCTTCGAAAAGAATATTGTGTTTACCGAATATGCTGGACATGCAGCTGAAATTGCAAAGGCATGTGCCAACGACGGAAATGACATCTGCGTAGCCGTAGGTGGCGACGGAACAGTAAACGAGGTGGCACGCTCGCTCACTCACACGAATACAGCGCTGGGCATCATTCCCTGCGGAAGCGGAAACGGACTGGCTCGGCACTTGTGCATCCCTATGGATGTGAAGAAGGCGATTGACATTATCAATCGCGCCCAGATTGAGGCATTCGACTATGGCATCGTGAACGACCTGCCATTCTTCTGCACATGCGGCATGGGGTTCGACGCGTTCATCTCGCTCAAGTTTGCCGAATCGGGCAAGCGTGGCCCCATCACCTACGTTGAGAACGTGCTGAAAGAGGGACTTCAATACAAGCCAGAGACCTATGTCGTGGAAGACGAGACTGGCACTCATCACTACAAGGCTTTCCTCATAGCTTGCGCCAATGCCGCCCAGTACGGAAACAATGCCTATATCGCACCAGGCGCTTCGATGAAAGACGGATTGATGGACGTGATCATCATGGAGCCCTTCGACGTGATTGATGCACCGAAGATTGCAATGGACCTCTTTGCAAAGACACTCAGCAGCAACTCGCGCATCAAGACGTTCCAAGCACGGCATATTCACATCCACCGCTCTGCTGCCGGTGCCATCCATTACGACGGAGACCCCATCATGACTGGAGCCGACATAGACGTGAAGATGCAACCGCTGGGCATTAAAGTTGTAGTGAATCCAGATGCCATCGAGGACGAGGCGCAGCCCAATCCGGTGCTCAACGCATTCAGCGACTTCTTTAATAATATAAATAATGTACGCGAAGATATTGCAAGAAGCGGTCACCGCATACAAGTACTCAACAAGCTCATGCTCCGCAAACTCTCACGGCGCTGACAGACATTGAACAAATGGAGCTTTTCCTCGTTCTATTCATTACAGCAGGCTGTTTGATATATGCTGGTTGGCTCATCCGGCAAGCATTTACAAGCAAGGCTGATCCTTGCACCACATGCACAGGATGCGCTCTAAAAGGAAAAATCAAGAATAAGAAGCAATGTCCTGCACCCAATGAAGCAAGAAGAGAAACAAAGTAGGAGCATAAAGAGAAAAACTAAAGAAAAAATTTGGAGAAACGAAAAAAACGTAGTATCTTTGCATCCGCAAAAAAGCAGAACAACATTGGTGCCTTGGATGAGTGGCTTAGTCAACGGTCTGCAAAACCGTCTACAGCAGTTCGAATCTGCTAGGCACCTCAAAGAAAATCGGAAGCCATTTCACAGGTTTCCGATTCTTTGTTATAAGAACCTTTTTCACAAGAGAGAAACGAATGAAACACGGATTAGTACTGGAAGGCGGAGCCATGAGAGGACTGTTCTCAGCTGGCATCTGTGATGTCATGATGGAACACGACATCTGGCCCGACGGTATCATAGGCGTGTCGGCAGGAGCGGCCTTCGGCTGCAACTACAAATCACGACAACCAGGAAGAGCCATCCGCTACAACATGCGTTTCGCCAAAGACCGACGCTACAGCGGCCTATGGTCACTACTCACGTCGGGCAATTACTTTAATGCCGAATTTGCCTACCATACCGTCCCCACTACCTACGACTTATTCGACGATGCAGCCTTCGAAGCCAATCCGATGGAGTTCGTCGTGGTATGCACAGACGTTACGACTGGCAAGCCCATCTATCAGAAACTAAGCGCTTCTGACCGAGAGGCCTATGACTGGATCAGGGCCTCGGCCTCTATGCCGTTAGTATCGCGCGTGGTAGAGCTCAGCGGTCACAAGCTGCTCGACGGAGGAGTGAGTGACTCCATTCCCCTCGACTATTTCGAGCAGAGAGGCTACGATCGAAATGTGGTGATTCTCACCCAGCCAGATGGCTATCAGAAAGAGCACAACCGATTGATGCTCCTCATGAGAATGGCCCTCAGCAAATATCCACAAATGATTGATGCATTGGACAAGCGCCACATCATGTACAATCAGCAACTGGATTTCGTTAGAAAGGCTGAAGCTGAGAAGCGTTGCCTCGTCATCCGACCAGAAGAAAAGATTCCCATCGGTCACATCTCACACAATCCTGAACAAATGCACCGAGTCTATGAGATGGGCCGTAAGACAGGAGAACAGCAAATCGAGAACATTAAGAAATTTTACGCATGAGAATAGACATTATTACCGTTTTGCCCGAGATGCTTGAGGGCTTTGTTCACGAGTCGATACTGGCACGTGCCGAGAAAAAGGGACTGGCAGAAATAAGACTTCACAACTTGCGCGACTACACACTTGACAAGTGGCGTCGCGTTGATGACTACCCTTATGGTGGCTCAGCCGGTATGGTGATGCAATGCGAGCCTATTGACCGTTGCATTACTGCCCTGAAGGCTGAACGCGACTACGACGAAGTGATCTTCACATCGCCCGATGGCGAACGTTTCGACCAACACATGGCCAACGAGCTTTCACTCAAAGGTAATCTCATCATACTCGCTGGCCATTACAAAGGAATAGACCAGCGAGTACGAGACCATTTAATTACAAAGGAGATTTCTATCGGCGACTTTGTCTTGACGGGTGGCGAACTGGTTGCGGCAATGATTGCCGACGCCATCGTTCGCGTAGTACCTGGTGTCATTGGCGATGAGCAAAGCGCCCTGTCCGACTGTTTCCAAGACGACCTCTTAGCTGCTCCCATCTATACTCGGCCTGCCGACTACAAAGGCTGGAAGGTGCCCGACATTCTGCTGAGCGGAAACGAGGCCAAGATTCGCGAGTGGGAACTCGACCAAGCGCTGGAGCGAACCAAGAGACTCCGTCCTGACTTGCTGAACAAATAGCGCCTTACTTCTGACGGAAGAGCTCGCTCTGCTGGCGAATCAGTTCTGTATCGTTGAAATAGTCTATCTGCATAGCCTTACGCACTTCGCTCATCGTCTGAGCTGCTACTTCACGTGCCTGTTCAGTACCCTTCTTCAGGATATTGTAAATCTCGGGAATGTCCTGCTCAAGCTCATGACGGCGCTGGCGCATAGGCTCCAAGAACTGATTGATCACCTGATTGAGGAACTTCTTGCACTTCATGTCGCCCAAACCGCCACGTGTATAATGCTCCTTCAATTCATCAAGATTTTGATATTCAGGCCAGAAGTTGGCAAAGTCGGCATCGGTTGAGAAAGCATCAAGATAAGTAAACACAGCATTGCCCTCTACATGACCGGGATCGCTCACGTTCAGATGAGTGGGATCGGTGTACATAGAACGAACCTTCTGCCACACCTCATCAGCTGAGTCGGAAAGATAGATGCAGTTGCCGAGTGACTTCGACATTTTCTCCTTACCGTCAGTACCAGGCAAGCGACGAGCCGTCATATTCTCAGGCAACATGATTTGTGGCTCAACGAGCACGGGAGCATAAATATTATTAAAACGGTTGACGAGCTCACGTGTCACCTCGAGCATGGGCTCCTGATCTTCTCCAGCAGGAACGGTTGTTGCCTTGAAAAGCGTAATATCGGCAGCTTGCGACACAGGATAGCAGAAAAAGCCTAAAGGAATGCTTTCGCCTTCGAAGCCACGCATCTTAATCTCGGTCTTAACCGTAGGATTGCGCTGCACACGACTCACACTAATAAGATTCATCAGGTAAGTGGTCAGCTCAGCCAACTCGGCTATCTGACTCTGAATGAAAATTGTGCACTTGCTGGGGTCCAATCCTGCAGCCAGATAGTCGAGTGCCACATTAATGATATTCTGACGTATCTTTTCAGGATTATCTGCATTGTCGGTGAGCGCCTGCACGTCGGCCATAAAAACGAACATTCTGTCGTAGTCGCCTGCATTCTGCAGTTCCACGCGACGACGGAGCGAACCCACGTAGTGTCCAAGATGAAGTTTACCTGTTGGGCGGTCGCCCGTAAGAATTACTTTTTCCATAATTATTAACTATACTTTGTTTCTTTCTTAATTATTCTGCTCAATGATATGAATATCGCGCTGAGGGAAAGGTATCTCTATACCGTTCTTGTTGAGCGTCTCATAGATACATCTCAGCACATCACTCACCACATATGACTTCTTCACGGCATCAGCCCAGACGAAGAGCTTGAAATCTACACTTGAATCGTTCATGCAAGCCACAACTGCCTTCACCTTCTTTGAAGGATCCATCCATTCATGATGAAGATTGTTTACAGCTTCTTCTACCACCTGTTGCACCTGACGCAGGTTAGAGCCATAAGCCACACCAAACAGTACTGGTGCCAGCACATAGCCATGATTACGTGTCAGGTTCTTATAGTTTTTGTCAAAAAGTTGTGAGTTCTGAAAGGTGATAACCTCTCCATAGAGTGATTCCACTATTGTAGAAGTGTAACTGATTTGCTGCACCTTGCCCATTGTGCCATCTACTTCAATCCAGTCACCCACTTTAAGGCGTCCAGCCATCAATGAGGCACCATAGAAGATATTCTCGATAATATTCTTCGATGCAAAACCGATACCAGTAGAAAGACCACCAGAAATAGCTAACAGCCAAGCCAACGAAATATGGAGCAGGCCCATAGAGAGGAGCAACCAAATGCTCCAGATAATGACTTGCACCACATTGCGACTCATCACCGAGCGCGAAGAAGCTGTAGTAGGATCTTGATGCTGAAAATGTAATCCAATAAAAGCAAGAATTGTATTACCGATATATCGAAACATGAACCACATACAAACAACCATTGAAATTTTAATGATTGAGAGCTGAAGGTTCTCCATATTTACAAAATTGTCATTGAAAATTTGCCAGCACAAATCACTTAGATTAAATACATCTGCAGCCCAGTAGATGCTGACCATAATGGAAAGGACACCCATAACTGGCATGATAGCACTATAGACTAGCTGGTAGAACCAGGTTTGGGTAATAGGCATTTGCCTTATATTCTTTCGCTCCCCGTAAATACTCATCCAGCGCGACAAACAGGTAATCGTAAGAATACAGGTCAACTGCATAATCCACCATATCAGTATCTGAACGGAAAGTAGCGTATAGCCCATCCACGAGAAGAGTAGTGAGCCAAGAAATACTGTCAGCGACACATACGTATAGAGCATGTCTTGCTGCGGTACATTCTGATTATGTCGCCTAATCACATTCCACTGCCAAAGAGTAGACAATAGCAATACTGGAGGAAACACAAGATTTACAAGTTCCTTGGGTATCAATATGATTCGGAAAGAAATGACAAGAAATCCCATCATAACCAAGGGAGTATAAATGCGAAATGCACTTGTAATCTGATCACCATTCACTCGCAACAGCAACGACACCAAAATAACTCCTAACAACCAAGAATACTCAATGAGCAAATCAGATGCCATGATAAAGAAGTTCTGTTGCCCCACATTTTTGAATATAAACAATATGAAAGCAAACGTGATAGTGGTTGTAGCCATTATGATGCAAGTCCGTTTCTTCTGAAATTCACCAGTATTGAATCGTCGGGGAATCAGGAAGCGAAAAGCAAACAAATTGATTAATGTAGCAACGGCGAAATAGATAAAGATCAGAGCAAAGAGGCCAAAGATGATGCGGCTGTCCCATTGAGACTTAGGTGATGGCTTATATTTTTCAGCAAACACCTGAGTCATCTCCTCAACCTTATCATAAAAATTACATAGCACTACAAAGTAATTATCACTACCATTCATGAAAATGCCCCGCTGAATCTCGTTATAGCGTTGCTGAGCATAATCATCCAACATCTTCAGACGTTGCTCGCTCATCTCATAATACTTTATATAGTCAGCAGTTTGTGAGCGATTTTCCTCCAGCGTATTGCGAATATGTATAGCCAAAGTCAGACAAACGCTTCTGTCGGTCTTTGCTTTTTGACTAAGCAAGAAGACTGGCATTTGCCTCAGGCTACCAATTAAACTGTCATACTTTGCAATCTCGGCATCGTGGCTTTCCAGAAAATCTTTGAAAGGCTGTTGTTGTAACTTAAACTGATGATACTGCTTAGTCGCTTCATTGCAGGCATAGGTTAAGTCAAACACATAGTTCGAATTCTGAGAATAGAGCATCAGCGAGTTCTGATTTGAACGCTGCATAGTCTCCATCAATTCGTTCTGGATACTTTTGTTCTTCAGTCTTCGTTCCTGTGCTTTATCAGAGATTTCAACATATTGCTCAACGAGCTCCAGTCGGAGCACACTTAAAGTCTGCTCTAGGTCTTTCTCTTTCAATACAGCATGTGCTTGTGGAATAATAAAAGCAATTAAGACCCACAGTATCAACAATCTCCTCATCTTATATTTCCAGTTTTCTTTTGTTTTGGTTTTTGGGGAAAATTACCTGGTGAAATAAAAAAATCACTTGTTTTTCTGTGCCTCACGCAATCTAATACGTGTGAGCACCTGCTTTGTGTTATAAGTAAAATCTCCTGAGAGCACCCATGCATAATAGCCGGAATCAAAACGCAGCACCTCAGCTACAGTCTTACCTTTATACTTGCCAAAATTAAAATACTCTACCATTTTTGGATTACCATTCTCATCCAACACAACGTTACCAGCGCTATCCTTCTCTTCGCCCCAAATGATACGTCCAGCGAAATCAACGTTCTTATTGGTTTTCGAGAACTCGCTAAGAAACTCCATATCATTCTGCAGTATACGACCTTCGGGAGCTTCACCCAATTCACGCTGGTGCTCTTCAGTATAATAATCAAGTTCGGCTTTAAGAACATTGTAAGTTGCCTCTGTGTCCTGATCTGCGCGATGAGCTTCAAAGTCATCCTCCATTTTTCTTCCGCAATAAAACTTATACGCAGCAGCAAGATTGCGTCTTTCCATCTTGTGGAAAATAGTTTGGGCATCAATAAGTCTGCACTTGGAGAAGTCGAAGTCAATGCCAGCACGTAGGAACTCTTCAGCCAACAAAGGAACATCGAAATGATTAGAGTTAAAGCCAGCAAAATCACATCCTGTAAAGTGTTCGCTTAACTGCTTTGCTATCTGTTTGAACGTAGGTTTGTCCTTTACGTCTTCATCACTGATTCCTGTCAATTGGGTGATAACCGGAAGAATATGACATTCTGGATTTACCAGATAGTTGCCACGTTCCTCTTTTCCATTAGGATAGACCTTGATATAAGATATCTGTATAATACGGTCCTTCACTAAATCAAGACCGGTCGTCTCCAAATCGAAGACGACCAGTGGTTTTGTAAGATTAAGTTCCATTATTATTAATCATTTATCAACATGGGCATCATCAGCATCAATACATCCTGATTTTCAGGCTGTTCTGCGGGCAACACAAGACCAGCGCGGCTGGGATCAGCCAGTTGAATGATGACTTGATCGCACTCAAAATTGTTGAGGATATCAATGAAAGAAGAGCCCTTGAATCCAATACTCATCGGCATACCGTTGTAGTCGCATACCAGGCGCTCAGTAGCTGTCTTTGAGAAGTCATAGTCCTCAGCATCAAGCTGTAGCGTACCATTCTCTACGTGGAATCGAATCAGATTACTTGAGTCATTAGAGAAAGGTTGCACGCGGCGAAGCGCTGAAAGTAGTCCCATGCGATCGACAGTAAGCTGATTAGGATTACTCTGAGGTATTACAGAATTGTAATTGGGATAGCGTCCTTCAATGAGACGACAGATGATCTGACCATCCTCATAGTTGATTTCAGCATTACGTTCGTCAAAGCGAATAACTACATCACCACCATTCTTACCCAGCACATTCTTCAAAAGGGATGCTGGTTTCTTTGGCAGAATGAAAGCAGCAGGCTGATCGCTCTTAACGGCAAACACCTTGTTGCGCACTAATTTATGGCCATCGCTTGCAACCACAGCAAGACACTCGGGTGTCAGGTCGAAATAGATGCCGTTCATCACAGGACGAAGTTCATCCTGGGCAGTTGCAAAGAATGAGCGGTTGATATTATCATTTAGCAACTGTGTGCTCATGGTAATAGTATTAGCCCCCTCACCCACCTGTTGAGCCTGGGGGAACTCATCAGCACTTTCGACTGGCAGAGAGAACATACCATTCTGATAGTTAATACGTGCGATATTATCACCTTGCCCTTGATTCACTTCAAAAATAATAGGCTGTTCCGAAATGCCTTTGACAGCCTCGAGCAGATCATGATTGCCTACGCAGAATCGACCATTACTATCCGAATCGTTCAGTTCCATGGAGGTCTTCATCACTACCTCACTATCCGAAGCCGTCAGATTCAGGCGACCATCGATCACTTCAAAAAGAAAATCGCCAAGAATAGGCAATGAGTTTTTGCTATTAATAACCTTGGAGAGAGCTAAAAGGCGACTGCCGAGTGCTGTACTTGAAACGGTAAATCTCATATGTTAAATTGGTTTTATGTTTTCTAATCGGAGCACAAAAATACGAAAATAATATGTGAATAACAAAATTATCGCGAAAAATTTTCTTCTTTTCAAACAATTTTAGTAATTTCGCAATCGATTTTGAAAAACAAACAATCGTAAACAATAAAGTATTATGGATTTAACAGGAAAAGTAATTGCTATCATGCAGCCACGTAGCGGCACTTCTTCACGCACGGGCAACGCATGGATGACGCAAGAGTATGTAATTGAAGTACCAGGTCAATACCCACGCAAGATGCTGTTCAACATCTTTGGAGAGGACCGCATCAAGCAGTTCAACATACAGGCTGGTGAAGAGATTACCGTTCAGTTTGATATTGATGCTCGCGAGTACAACGGTCGTTGGTTCAATGACATTCGCGCCTATAACATCATCCGTGGTCAGATAGCCCAGACGGTTCCCCAAGCCACACCGTTTGTTCCCCAACAGGACGCAGCTCCTCAAAATGCCGCTACAGCTCCCTTCCCTCCCGCACAGGAGCCTGCTGGCGAAGGTGCAGCCGACGATCTGCCATTCTAAGACAGATTAGTTTTTCACCACATAATGGAAGGCGCTTTTTTGAGCGCCTTCTTTTTTTCGTTATCAGGTAAAGTGGTTCATACCGAGTTCACAAGTCCTGTAGCCCGTTGCTAAAAAAGAAATTGAAAAGGCGCTCCCGATAGCCGGAAGCGCCCTTTCCCTATGTTTTACAAAAATCTTTCTATTAGTTAGTTCTTGAAGAAGTCCTTAACGGCCTCATTGGGAACCATCTGCTCATCAAAAATGTAAGCACCAGTCTTTGGGCTACGAACCATCTTGATGACCTTTGAATATGCGCGACCATCCTTCGAACCTTCGTGGAGGGTAGCAACGGTTTTCTTTGCCATGCGTCAGATCCTTTCTTACTTAATCTCCTTGTGAAGTGTCATCTTCTTCAGGATGGGGTTATACTTCATGAGTTCCATGCGCTCAGGCGTGTTCTTACGATTCTTGGTCGTAATGTAACGGCTGGTGCCAGGAACGCCACTGGTTTTCATCTCGGTGCACTCCAGAATCACCTGGACGCGGTTACCCTTTGCTTTCTTGCTTGCCATGGTTATTTAGTCTCCTATATGATTAATTACCCCATGCAAAGACCTTCTTTTCAAGGTCGTTCCAAGTGAGGTAGCCCTTGTCCACTGCCTGACGAATGGCAGCATCAAGTCCAACTTTATTAATTAAACGCAAACCAGCAGCGCTGATTTTAAGATTAATCCAGCAATCCTGTTCTACCCAAAAGAACTTCTTGCTGAACAGGTTGACGTCAAAGCTCCTCTTTGTACGATGCTTTGAGTGAGACACATTATTACCAATCTGTGCCTTCTTTCCTGTGATTTGACAAACTTTCGACATTGCTATCTACTTTCTTTTGTTCCGTTAATTGATACTTACTCCAAACAGGGTGCAAAGGTACTAATTTTAATAAAAAATGAAGAATGAAGTATGAAGAATTCTCAAAAACTTAATATTTTTTAACTCTCTATTTCTATTTCTTCTATGTCTTCTTGCTTCAGATAGTCTGAAAACATCTGAATAGCCTTATTCGTGGCGATGGCAAGGTTGATGTCGCGTCCGTGGTCTTCTTCCACTTTGCAGGTCACGATCTTTTCGGGTGAACCGCAGGCCAGCCAGATTGTTCCCACGGGTATTTCCTTCGTGCCACCTCCAGGACCGGCAAAGCCTGTAGCAGCAATGGCATAGTCGGTATTCAGCGCCTTGCAGGCTCCTTTCACCATTTCGACAGCCACTTCTTCACAAACAGCTGTCTTTTCCTCTAACAGCTGGTGAGACACGCCTAACAGATTTTCCTTTATTTCATTGACGTAGCAGATTATACCACCCTTGAAATATTTCGAGGCACCGGGTACTGCGATAATTGCTTCGGCAATACGTCCGCCCGTGCAGCTTTCTGCAGTAGCTACAGTTCTCTCTTTTTCCCACAGCAGTTCGCTTATCTCCCTGCTGATTACTTTTGCTTCAAAATCCATCTGATTATTTCAATTATGACATTTCTACTTAAATGTAACTTTGCTGAATGCAGGTGCATCGATGGGACAGAACACTTTGTCCTTATACTTGAAGTGGCCCACGATGCCTATCATGGCAGCATTATCGGTTGTATAGCTAAACTTCGGGATGTAGATAGTCCAGCCGTAGCGCCGGGCGTGATCCTTGAAAGCATTGCGCAAGCCGTTGTTGGCGCTCACGCCTCCTGCTACGGCCACATGCTTAATGCCCGTCTGCTTTACCGCCAGACGCAACTTCTTCATCAAAACGTCCACGATGGTCCATTCCAGCGAAGCAGCCAGGTCTTCCTTATGATGTTCCACGAAGTCGGGATCTTCCTCCACCCACTTACGAAGGTTGTAGAGGAAAGAGGTTTTCAATCCCGAGAAACTGTAGTCTAGCCCGGGGATGTGAGGTTCGGCAAACTGATAAGCCTTCGGATTGCCCTGTCTGGCCAGTCGGTCGATAACTGGTCCACCCGGATAGCCCAACCCCATCACTTTCGAGCACTTGTCGATAGCCTCTCC
>JAEEGF012076795.1_pt1 | contig 21332 bp, 19 predicted proteins | sample 9134171 | NCBI WGS metagenome assembly JAEEGF01 (sample SAMN16246542, study PRJNA631951) | gut metagenome | biome: gut microbiome; feature: rumen; material: AP-attached | host: Bos | place: Iran: Karaj | collected 2018-10 | reverse complement strand
TGAAATATGGCGTCACCACAGATGCCAGCCTGCACGCAATTAAAGGGGGCGAGCCCATCAAGAATCTCTATGCTATAGGTTCCATTCTTGGTGAAACCCGTCCCGAACTGGGCACCGGCGGCGGACTTGCCATCCGCAGCGCCCTGGAAGTGGCAGACCAAATCCTAAAACAGACAGAAGAATGAAACTCCAGGAATATACTTCAAGTTCGCACAACTTTGAGGAGTGCATGAAATGCACCGTATGCACCGCATACTGCCCTGTCCTGCAAGTCAACCCCCTCTATCCAGGGCCCAAGCAGGCCGGTCCCGACGGCGAGCGCCTTCGCCTAAAGGACCCTTTCTTCTTTAACTATGCCCTGAAATACTGCCTCAACTGCAAGCGTTGCGAAGTGGCCTGCCCCTCGGGCGTAAAGGTCGCCGACCTGATTCAGGCCGCGCGCATAAAATACGACAACTCACCAGTCAAGTGGCGCGACCGTATGCTGGCATCCACCGACTTTATGGGGCATCTGGCACGGCCATTCGCTCCCGTTGTAAATGCCGTGACAGGCCTTGGCGTGACCAAGACAATGATGGACGCAATGTTCAAGATTGACAGGCGGCGCACCTTCCCCAGCTATAGCGCCCGCAGTTTTGAAGGGTGGATGGGACGTCACGAGAAAGAACAGGCGGCCTTCCCGGAGCAGGTGGCCTATTTCCACGGCTGCTATGTAAATTACAACAATCCCCGCCTGGGTAAAGACCTGGTCAAGGTGCTCAACGCCCTGGGCGTGGGCGTGCAGCTGCTGGAAAAGGAGAAATGCTGCGGCATTGCTATGATCACCAACGGGATGAAGGCAGAAGCCACAAAGAACGCCAATCACAACGTCAAGGTTCTTTCAAAGGCGGTGGACAAAGGGCTGATGGTGCTCACCACCTCCTCTACCTGCACCCTGACACTGCGCGACGAATATCCCTCGCTGCTGGCCGTGGACAACTCGGCGGTACGCGACTTTGTGATAATGGCCACCCGCTTCATTTACGAGCGGCTGGAGAAGGGCGCAGAGCTGCATTTCAAGCTCGATTTCCACAAAAAAGTGGCTTACCATACCCCTTGCCATATGGAGAAACTGGGCTGGGGCGTCTTCTCAGAAAAACTGCTCAGGATGATTCCCGGCGTGGAATTCACAATGCTGGATTCTGCCTGCTGCGGCATTGCCGGCACCTATGGTTTCAAGCGTGAAAACTACGAGGCCTCCCAGGCGATAGGCAAACCGCTGTTCGACCAGATAAAGACTGTGAACCCCGACGTCGTGGCCTGCGACTGCGAGACCTGCAAGTGGCAGATAGAGATGTCCACGGGCTACCCGGTTGCCAATCCCATATCGATTTTGGCAGAAGCGATAGAAACAAATAAAGATTAGATATGCTGAAATTTCTGAAACAGCCTGCATACCGCCCGGCCGAAACCGGGCCCAAGGCAGATGCGAAGTACAAGCGACTGCGCCTCCAGGTGTTCCTGGGCGCCTTTATTGGCTACGCCGGATTCTATCTGGTGCGAAAGAACCTCTCAATGGCCATCCCGGCTATGGCACCGCTCGGCTTCGAAAAAACCGAACTTGGCTTTGTGCTGGGTCTTAACGCCGCCGCCTACGCCTTGTCAAAATTCTTGATGGGAAGCGTTTCCGACAGGTCTAACGCGCGTGCTTTTCTCCCTCTGGGACTGATACTTACAGCCATTTCAATGTGCTTTATGATAGTCCCCATCCAATGGATAGGAGCCGAGCACAAAACGTGGGCGATAGTGGTAATGGGCGTGCTCAACGCCCTGGTGGGATGGTTCAACGGAATGGGTTGGCCTCCCTGCGGCCGGGTGATGACACACTGGTTCTCGCCCGGTGAGCGCGGCACTATGATGAGCATCTGGAACTGTGCCCACAACGTGGGCGGAGCGCTGGTCGGCCCTATGGCCACCTACGGCGCCGCCTGGTTTGGAAGCTGGTTCTACGGCACCCATAGCGAGCTCTATTTCCTGATTGGCACATTCGCCTTCCCGGCAGCGGTGGCTCTGTTCATAGCCCTGCTGGCCTACATCCTGCTGCGCGACACGCCGCAGTCCTGCGGTCTGCAGTCGGTGGAGGCCTGGCGCAATGACTATCCCAAGAACTATTCAGAGAAGCACGAGACCACCCTCACCACCAAGGAGATCCTCTTCAATCACGTGCTCAACAACAAGTTCCTCTGGTTCATAGCCCTGGCAAACGCCTTCGTGTATATGGTGCGCTACGGCTGCCTTGACTGGGCGCCGACTATCCTCACAGAAAAGGGCATCGACCTCAAGAGCGCCGGCTGGGCCTATTTCGCCTATGAATTTGCCGCCATTCCCGGCACCCTGCTATGCGGATGGCTGTCCGACAAACTGTTCCACGGCCGCCGCGCCCTGCCCACAATGCTCTTTATGGCTCTGGTAATGGTATTCGTGGTACTGTACTGGCTGTTTATAGACAACCTAACCGTGGTCATAATCAGCCTTATCGGCATTGGATTCTTCATATATGGCCCCGTGATGCTCATAGGCGTCCAGGCGCTGGACCTTGCCCCCAAGAATGCCGCCGGCACCGCCGCAGGCCTCACCGGCTTCTTCGGATATTTCCTGGGCACATTCATTCTTGCAAACACCGTCATCGGCCTGGTGGCGCAGAATGCCGGCTGGGGATGGACATTTGTATTGCTTATAGCCGCCTGCCTGCTGGCCATCTTCTTTATGGGCCTCACCCTCAAGGAAGAGCGTAAGCCGGCCAATTAAAACTTAACGAAATGAAAACAATCAAAGAGGTACTCTACGACTGCCAGGCAAAAGGCACCGCCGTGCTGGCAACAAACTTTTATAATTACGAAACCCTTACCTGCGTGGCCCGCGCAGCCCAGGCGATGAATGCCCCGGTGATGCTTCAGCTGACCCGGTCGTCCATAGATTATATGGGGCTGCACACTGCCTACAAGATGGGACGTCAGGTTATGGAAGACTACGGCCTTCAGGGCTATATCCACCTTGACCACGGCCCGAGCCTGGAACTGGTGCAGCGCTGCCTGGACGAAGGTTTCGACTCCGTAATGATAGACGCTTCTGAGAAGCCTTTTGACGAGAATGTGAGCATTTCTGCCAAAGCGGTGGCAATGGCAAAGCCCTACGGCGCCAATGTAGAGGCCGAGCTGGGATATGTCGCCAAACTGGGGCAGGAACAAGGCGGCGGCTTCACCACCCCGGAGCAGGCGGTCGAATTTGTAAACCGCACGGGGGTTGACGCACTGGCCGTTTCAATTGGCTCAGCACACGGATTCTACAAACTCCCGCCCCATCTTGACATCCCGCGTCTGAAGGCCATCCACGCCGCAACACCTGTAGCGCTGGTTCTACACGGCAGCTCCGGAATTCCCCACGACCAGGTTCGCGAAGCAATCGCCAACGGCATAGTCAAGGTGAACCTCGCCACCGAAATCAAAGACAACTTTATGAGGGCTCTCAAGAAGGTTCTGTCGGAGAGTGACGAAATAGACCTGCGCAAGGTCTTCCCCAAGGCAATGGAACCGGTGGTTGAGCTACTCAAAGAGAAATACACCGTCACCGGCGCCACTCGCACCAATTAACAAAAAAGCCTGCCCCGAAAGAGCAGGCTTTTTTGATGGTCAGGATTCTTAGAATACCAGCAGGAACAGTCCGGCGGCCATAGCGCAGCCCACGATGGGACCGCACACGGGAACCCAGGCGTACCACCAGCCGCTGTCGCGCTTGCCTTTGATGGGCAGGATAGCGTGAGCAAGACGGGGGCTGAGGTCGCGGGCAGGATTGATGGCATAACCGGTGGTTGCACCCAGCGACATACCTATGGACATAATCAGGCAGGTCACAGGCCAGGAGCCAAGCGCGCCTGTTGCCAGCGCGGTACCGCCCATAGAGAAGGCATTGCCGTTTGTACCCAGTGCGAGTATCACAAATACCAGCAGGCAGGTTGCAATGGCCTCGCAAAGGAAGTTGCGCCAGCCGTTCTTGATGGCGGGCATAGTGCAGAATGTTCCCAAGATAGTGTCAGGCTCATCTGCAGTGGCCTTGTAGTGATCTTTATAGAATATCCATACCAGCACGGCACCAAGGAAGCCGCCCAGCATCTGGGCGATGATATATCCCAGCACCAGCGACCACTCGAACTTGCCGGCGATGGCCAGGCCCAGAGTCACAGCAGGATTCAGGTGGGCACCGGAAACGGGACCGGCGATGAGCACACCCATCATTACTGCCAGACCCCATCCGAGGGCTATTACCACCCAGCCGGCGCCTTTGGCCTTGGAAAAATTCAGAGAGCAGGCAGCGCACACGCCGTCGCCCAAAAGAATCAGCACCAGAGTGCCGATGAATTCGAAAATATACTGAGTCATATTACTTGCGTGTTACGGTTCTTGAAATTGCATCTTTCCAGCCATCTTTGCTGGCAGTCATATCGGCGCCGGAGGGGGCAAAAGTGCGTTCTGCCTTCCACTGCTGCTTGATCTCGTCCAGACTGCTCCAATAGCCCACTGCAAGGCCGGCCAGGTAGCAGGCGCCCAGCGCGGTGGTCTCGGTAACCTCGGGACGGATTACATTCGCCCCCAGGATATCGGCCTGGAACTGCATCATAAGATTGTTGCGGGAGGCACCGCCGTCTACCTTGAGCTCTGCCAGAGGCACTCCGGCATCACGCTCCATTGCAGAGACAATGTCCATAGTCTGGAACGCTATGCCTTCCAGGGCGGCCCTGGCGATATGCGCTGCGGTGGTTCCGCGGGTGATTCCGCAAATGACGCCGTGGGCATACTGGTCCCAGTAGGGAGCGCCCATACCGGTGAGTGCGGGCACAAAGTAAACGCCGCCGTTGTCGGGCACGGAAGTGGCCAGGGCTTCAATTTCAGAAGAAGAGCGGATGATGCCAAGGCCGTCGCGCAGCCACTGCACCACGCTGCCGCCCACAAAGATGGAGCCTTCCAGCGCATAATTCACAGTTTCGCCAATCTTCCACGCCACGGTGGTGAGGAGGTTGTTCTTTGAGAGAATCGGTTTCTCGCCGGTATTCATCAACAAGAAACAGCCGGTGCCATAAGTATTCTTGACAGAACCGGGAGTTGTGCACATCTGGCCAAAGAGGGCAGCCTGCTGGTCGCCGGCTATGCCCGCAATAGGCACTTCGTGTGCAAAAATAGTGGTCTTGGTGTAGCCATATACTTCAGAAGAAGAGCATACGCGCGGCATCATAGAGGCCGGGATACCAAGCAACTCCATCAATTCACGATCCCACTCCAGAGAGTTGATATTGAACAGCATTGTGCGGGAAGCATTGGAGACGTCGGTAACGTGCACCTCGCCGCGGGTCAGCTGCCATACCAGCCAGCTGTCCACATTTCCAAAGCGCAGTTTGCCCGCCTCTGCCCTCTCGCGTGCACCGGGGACATTGTCCAGAATCCACTTGATCTTTGTGCCGGAGAAATATGCGTCAATTATGAGACCCGTCTTCTCGCGGATCTTGTCCACCAGCCCCTTTGCCTTCAGAGAATCGCAAAACTCAGAGGTGCGGCGGTCCTGCCATACGATGGCATTGTATACCGGAGCGCCGGTCTCGGCGTCCCATACGATTGTTGTTTCACGCTGGTTGGTGATGCCTATGGCAGCTATGTCCAGGCCGTTGATGCCTATCTTGGAGATAGCCTCCGCAATTACGGCAGCCTCGCTGGCCCAGATTTCCATAGGGTCGTGCTCCACCCAGCCCGGTTTGGGGAAGTGCTGGGTGAATTCCTGTTGCGCTGTAGAGCGGATGTTTCCGTCGTGGTCGAAAACAATGGCTCTGGAAGAGCTTGTTCCCTGATCCAGAGCCAATATGAATTTTTTACTCATTATGCTATTTCTTTTTCATCAAGCCGTGTACCCTGTTGAGGAAGTCCCCTACGCGGGCCTTGTACTCTTCGGGGTATTTCGCAAAAGAGTTGGCGTGCACGGCACCGGGGACAGCCCAGTACTCTTTGTAGCCGTGGGTCTTGGCAGCGAAATTCTTCCAGAGGTGCTCGAAGGGAACAAAATCGTCCGCATCGCCGTGGATGAAATACATAGGGCGATCGCACTTGGCCAGCTGCTTGACTGAAGATGCCTCTTTGAATCCCCAGCCGTAGCGGTTCTTGCAGACAATGCTCGCGCTGTTGAGAATCGGGAACGGAGGGAGGTGGAAGCTGTCGTGGAGATTGGTCTTGAACTGATCCCAAACGGACGAGTAACCGCAATCCTCCACAAAGCAGCGAACATACTCCGGCAGCGGGTCGCCGCTGGCCATCATAACCGTGGCTGCACCCATCGACACGCCGTGGAGCACCATAAAATCGTCGTTGAAGATATTATGGGCCACGTCTATCCATTTCTCTAAATCGAGACGGTCCAGCCAGCCCATCTGCACTGCATCACCCTCGGAATAACCGTGATACTGCAGATCCGGGAAGAGCACGTTATAGTTCAGGTCATCACGATACATACGCACCAGGTAGAGGAACACATAGTGGTTGTCGGTATAGCCGTGCACCACAATGGCGGTACCCTTTGCCCTTGCGGGATTGGCGGCGGGTACAAAGCAAGCGTGAATCTTCTTGTCGTTGAAACCTACGATAGTTGTATCCTTGAGAAGGCCGTCAGCCTTGAGGCCGTCGTACCAGGCAGTACTGCCGGGCAACAGTGAATCAGCTTTATGGCGGGTGCGCTCAATGTCGTCCACGCCGTGAGGAGTGGGCTTAAGTGCGTAGTTGCACATAAACTTGCCCGCCAGGCAGCTCTGGAGAGAGAGGGTCACCAGCAAAATGGCAACGAGACGAAAAATCTTTTTCATAGCTGCCATTAGAACTGATAGTTGATACCGATACCAATCCAGAGACCTGCATCCAGGCCGGGAGTGAAGCATTTTGCGAAATCTGCAGATACGATGAAGTTCTGGTTCATCGCAATCTTGAGGCCGGCACCGGCGCTGTAGATAAGATCTTTGACGTGGCTGTGATCGTAAATCAAACCATTATAATCTGCACCGTGCACTGTGTTGAAGCGCTCCAATTCTGCAGTCTTGTTTTTGTCTGTCAGATATTTCACATAACCTGAATAATCGATACCCGTGAGAAGTTTGCCATCCACTATCTGATTGGCAGAGGATGCTGCAAGCAATTCATTTGCCCTATAGGGTTTTGTGATGATACCGGCATCGAAGAACGGGTTCACTGCAATATAGAAATACTGTTTTGCAAGGGTGAATTTAACGAGTTTAATGCGGAGCTCTGTATTAGCCCAGGCCATACCTTCTGTGAGGATGCGGTTCTCGCGCAGACCGCGAATGGTGCCGCTGCTGCCGAATCCCTCGGAAATCATATTGCGCTGCACCAGCAGAGGGATATTCTGAATCATATAGAACGGAGTCTCACCGGCAATGGTCTGCTGCCAGGCCAGACGATATGCAAAAACGGGGTCGCCTGCAGGAATATGAATAGGGATATCCACATAATGACGGAAGTATGCACAAGCCTTCAAATACCTGTGATTGAGGACATTTCCGTTCAGGTAGGCTTCTGCCCATATACCGCGGTTGGGAGCAGCCTCGATGTCACGGGTGTCATATACCAGACCGGCATTGAGTTCCAAGGCCAAACCTCCATTTGCTTCGTCTTCTGTAATAGCTCCGATTGATTTGTATTTATCAAACAGTGTTACCGAATTGTTGTAATACTGCTTGGTGCCATCCTTGTCAAGATCTACTCCGACATCTTTCATCTGACCCAGTTTCCAGTCCCAGAAGTTGACACCGGCAGCCCAGTTGAGATTGTCGGTGATACGGCCCTGGAGATTGGCAAGCACGCGAAGCATATTACGGCTCATTCCGTAGTAGTTCAGGTTGTCGTTCCCAATCAAAGCATATCTGTTGGACCACATATCATAGTCTTGTACAGCTGCCGGGCCGTTGAAACCCCAGAAACTGTACAGAGGGTCAGTCATATATGTTACGGATGCATTTACACGCATACCGGGAATCAGATACTTGGAATCATAGGCCAGATAGAGACGTACACGGTGACTCTTGGTAAAATAAGAGGCCTCCCAGCTGATCTTGTGCAGAGGGTCGGGATAGGTAGAACCATCGCCATAGTTGTAAACGTCACCGAAGGCACCTGCCTGATAACCATTGTCCACCGAGAAGGTGGCAGTGGGGAGCAGGCCAAAGCTCCAGCCTTTCTTCATCTCCTTTTCTTCCTGAGCATTAGCATTGAAAGCCAATGCAACGAACAATGTAATAATAAATAGTTTTTTCATTATAATTTGGTTAAAAATTGTTCTATTATACAAACTTAAACAAAAAAACGTTTAAATCCTCGTTTTCTAAAAAATTATTACCTTTACACAAACAAATGTCGTTTTTGTATGAAGCGCATACTTGCATACGGTTTGATTATTATGCTGGCCCTCTCCTGCGCCGACATCCAGGAGCCGGAGGTTCATAACGACGACAGCGCTCTGGACGGTTGGTGGTATCTCGCCGCCCTCTCCGACACGGAAAATATGACCTCCGGAGACCCTCAGCTCTTTGACGAGCAGTATACGGCAGACGACACCCGCGAATGGCGCCATATCTCCGGCACCCGGTTCACAAAATATGAGCTGTTGTTTATGGTGGGCTATGACATAGACCCCGAAACCGGCGATTTCATAGAGATACACAAAAAATATGTGGCTGAATATCCCGAGGATGTGATGTATTCCTCACTGTTTATGAGTCCCGGTCCCTTTGGCAGCTGCATTCCCTACGACACAAACGAAGATGGCGAACGGCTGGACTCCTACTCCACCTTTAAGGCAGAGGGAGATGAAATATACCTCACCTGCTCCGGCGGCCCCTACACCTACTACTGGCTGGACAAGGACACCCCCATTGACGACAATCAGGACGGGGTGATCAACTGCTACGATATGTCCTGGCACGGCCGTATGCCACGCGTAATACCGCTGGTGGACGGCAAGGATCCCACAACATTCAAAGTGACAAACGTCTGGAAGCGCTCTACCGAAGCTGCCTTCCGGAACTGGAAATACACATTGGAAAATCTATAAACTTAATTAAAATGGCAAGTCTTATTTACATCATCGGCGTTGTCCTCTCTATCATTGCAGTGCTGGACATCCTCAAGAAACCCATCTCACTGGTGGGCAAAATCATCAGCGCAGTGCTGGTTCTGGCATTCAGCTGGATTGGCCTGCTTGTTTACTTCCTGTTTGCACGCGACCGCCTGACCAAGTGGTTCAAATAGAGAGTTCAACATCAACAAAAAAGCCGATCCTTGCGGGTCGGCTTTTTTGTTGTCTTATCTGATTTTATCCAGGAAGTCATAGATATGCCTTGTCTCTTCTACCATACTCTTATTCAGACTTGGTATTGACGCCGCGTCGTGGTTCATGCCATCTATAAACCAGGTATCAAACTGCCAGCCCATCTTGCGGAAATACTCCGAGAGGAACGCCGGGCCCCAGCAGCCAAAGTTGCTCTCAGGCACCAGTTTTTCGCCAAAGGGCACTATATTGTCTACAGTGCCGTGGATGAACATATGGGGACACGGAGCCCACTTGTATACCGGATGCGACATTCCCAGTTTCCAAACGCCTCCGGCTCCGGAAATGACGCCAGCATAGTTAAACCCTTCAGGAAGTCGGGAGGTGGCAATGGGATCGTCGTTGCATAGCAGATATTCAGCCATTACAGAATTGATGGCTCCGGCGCTGCAGCCGGCCAGAACAATACGGCCGGCATCTATGCCCAGCGCATCTTTGCGGTCCAGCAGGAAACGGGTGGCATCGTAGGTATCCTCCACAGCGCGGGTTATGGCCCGTACATACTTGTAGCCATCCACGTTGGAATCTACAAACATAAAGCGCTCCAGGCTGATGCGATAGTCAATACAGGCCACGTTGAAGCCCTTGAGCAGATACATCTCCGGCGCCATTGAATAGCGGCTGCCGGTCCACCAACCGCCGCCGAAAGAGAGTATCATTGTTGGACGCGGAGCGGTATCATCCTTCATCCTGAAGAAGTCCAGTTTAAGGGTATCGGGCCCCTTTACGGCATAGGTAAAGGTCTCCATAACGGCGCCCTCGAGAAAGTCATAGGGGCAATTCTGGGCCTTTGCCGACAGGGCAGCAAGGCACAGGGCCGCAATCACAAATATCTTTTTCATTTATTAGAAGATATAGTTCAAAGCTATGTAGAGTGCGCTGTCGCCGTCGGTTTTAATGAAAGGCTTGGCCCATTCGGCAGAGACAATAAAGTTGGTATTCATAACCAGTTTAAGGCCGGCGCCGGCACTGCAGTGCAGTTTGAGCGCCTCCTTCTGCAAATCAGAGACAGACTTGCCATAAAAGGCGGCAAGCTCTTCTCCCTTGTACAGACTGGTCACCATTCCGGCGTCGAAAAGCGGATTGGCCGCAACATACCAGTTCTGCCCTATCAGTTTAAAATCAAACAGGCGGATGCGAAGTTCGCTGTTAATCCAGGCATAGCTGTCACCCACCAGCCGCTGGGCCAGCAGGCCGCGGACGGTGTTTATGCCGCCCAGGCCGTCTGTGCAGGTCTGGCGCAGGAACAGCGTGCTGATGTTCTGCTGATTGTAGAACGGCGCCTGCCCCGCAATCACACCCTGATATGCAAGGTGATAGGCAAACACCATCCTGTCGGGCCACAAAGACAGATACTGGCGCAGATGGGCTGCCAGACGCAGGTATTTATAACCGTCGCCAAAAATGTCCGGAGAGCCGTTAAAATAGGCTTCTGCCCAAAGGCCGCGGTTGGGAGCCGACTCGTTGTCGCGGGTGTCGAACACCAGGCCCGCCTTTATCTCGAGCCGGTGTCCTCCGGTCGCCTCCTCGTCTGAAAACACATTCTGCTCACACATCTGATGGTACAAAGTCTTGGTTGGGTCATAGACTTCGTAGGGTTCTTTTGTTTCCTTGTCTTTTTTGGTCAAGGTTATGTCACCCAGCTTGTAATACCAATAACTCAGGCCTCCAACCCAGTTTAGATGGGGAGCAATCTCGCCCTGGAAATCAGCCAACACGCGTACCATACCGCGACGGTAGGCATAGCGGGCCTCGCGGGTCTCCTGGTTGGCATCTCGGCTCTTGTCGTAGGCCTCAAGACCGTTCAGGCCATAGAAAAGGAACATCGGGTCGTACTGATAGCTGGCAGAAAGTGTAGTGCGGATGCCAGGAATCAGATAGCGCGAGTCAAACTGGCCGTGAAGAAGTGTCTGTCCGCCGGTATACCGGGATGCCTCTACATACATTCTCTGACGATAGTCCGGATAGAGATTGGCGTAGTTGAAAATGTCAGCGCAGATACCGTACTGGAATCCCAGATCGGAGTTATAGCTCACGCAGGGAAGGACTCCAAAGTTCCACCCCTCTACCCTGTCGTCATCGCCTGCATAAGCGGCGCCACACAGAGCAAACAGCGCGATGAGTATTGTGTACAGTTTTTTCATTGTTCTACAATTTCTTCCGATGCCGCCACTGCCGCCTTAGCAGTTACGCGATTGTCCACCTTGCCGCCGTAGACGACGTAGCGCTGGAACAGAAACTCGGTGACAAGATTGATGAACATATTGATGAATGTCACAAGATATTCGTTCCACATCAAAGTCTCCGTGAGATACTTCTCCAGCATTGTGCTCAGGGGTGTGAACACGGCATAATAGCATATCACCTTGAACATCGCAACCGGCACGTTGGCCGTGCTCTTGAAGGTGAACCGCCTGTTCAAGGTAAAATTCCAAAGCACCGACAGCGTAAGGGCAATGAGGTATGACAGCCACGGCTTGAAATGCGTGAACTCGTTCATAAGGGCAAAAGAGCCCATCTGAATGGCACCTGCACTTATCGAGAACAGGAGAAACTTGATAGCGCGCCAGACTTCTTTATTCATTGGCTGCTTCCTCTTCTTCAAGTTTGGTGTAGGCCACCTTGCCCACCAGAGTGGTGGGAAGAGAGGCGCGCACCTCTATTTCAGTGGGAAGGGCATATTTTGCAATATGCTTACGGCAATGCTCCATTATGCTTTCGCGCAGCTCAGGAGTATCTTCATAGCCATCTGCCAATACCAGGAATGCCTTTACCCGCTGCATTTTGTAATTGTCGCGTACGCCAATCACGCAGCTGCGCTGCACGGCCGGATGTCCCTCCAGGATATTCTCTATCTGCGAAGGATATACATTGTAGCCGCTGGTTATTATCATCCTCTTCATCCTCTGGCGGAAGTATATGAAGCCCTCGGTGTCCATAACGCCCAGGTCGCCGGTATGCAGCCAGGTGTGGCCGTCTTCGTGCTTGCGCAGCGTCTCGGCATTCTCCTTTTCGTGGTTGATATAGCCCAGCATCATAGAAGGACCGGTAAGGCAGATCTCGCCCTCTTCGCCGTAAGGCTGCTCTTCACAGGTACCCGGCTTGCAGATCTTGTAGTAAGTGTCGGGGTAAGGGATACCTATGCTGCCCTCCTTCTCCTTGGCGTAGGGAGTAAGGCAACTTGCGGTCACACACTCGGTGGTGCCGTAGCCCTCGCGGACGCGCACGTTTGCATTGTGCTCTGCGAGGAACTTGTCAAACTTCTTCTTGAGCTCTATGGTGAGCGAGTCGCCGCCGGAGAACACACCCTTAAGGCAACTGAGGTCGGCGCCGTCAAGGTATTTGTTGCGGGTGATGGCTTCGAAAAGCGTAGGCACGCCCGCAATGATATTGGGACGGGTCTTCTTGATGAGGTTTGCGTAACTCTTCACGTTGAATCGGGGCACCAGAATGGAGGTGCCGCCCACCACCATCATCGTGTGGATGCACACGCCCAGGCCAAAGCCGTGGAACACCGGCATTGCCGCCAGCATTCTGGCGTGATGCACGGGGAAATTGGCCATTGCGCCGGTCTGCTGAGCCAGAGCGTTGAAGTTGAGGTCAGAGAGCATAATGCCCTTGGTGACACCGGTCGTACCGCCGGAGAAGAGCACCACTGCCTCTGTATTGAAGTCCTTGTCGGCCACATAGCCCTCTTTTACATCAGCGCCGCCTTTCACAAAGTCTTTCCAGAGAATGACGTTGCCCTCTGTGCGGATCTTGGGGAATTTGCGCTCTGTGAGCAGTTTCTGGCCAAGATTCAGCGGGAAAGGAAGTTCCTCGGAAACCCTTGCGATTATGAGTTTTGAGATAGGACGCTCCTGCTGGACTTTTACGAATTTCTCATAGAACTGATCCAGAGTAACAGCAATTTCACATTCGGCCTCGTTCATATAGAAGGCTATTTCCGACACGGCCGAAAGCGGATGCACCATAGAGGCAATGGCACCGATGCGGTTGAGGCCGTACAGGCAGTAGATGGCCTGCGGCACGTTTGGCAGGCATACCAGCACGCGCTGGCCTGCCCTTACGCCAATTGCATAAAAGGCTTTGGCCACCTCTTCTATGTGCTGAGCCATTGTGGTGAACGATATCTTGCGTCCCATAAACGCCAATGCCGGGAAGTCGCCTTCGCGCTCTGCAGTGGCCAGCACTGCGCCGGACATTGTCTTTTCAAGATAGTCAAGATGAGCTGGCACCTCTCCGTAACTCTCCATCCAAGGGGTGCTCACATTGTCAAGAATGTATTTCATTGGTTAATAGTGTTAGTCAAGTTCTACGGGTGTTGCAGCAGGGAGGTCCAGCAGCTCGGGATGTGCAAAGAGTTTGCGAAGGACCTTGATTGTCTGTGCAAAATAATAGCCGTCGGCGATACGCTCGTCTATGGTGAGGCCCAGTTTGATGGTATTTCTGAGCTCATAGGTGCCGTCTTCCTTCCAGTAAGGGCGAAGTTTCTTCTCGCTGATTACCATAAAGAAAGAGATGGTGCCCCAGTCAAACAGATGGTGATAGTCGGCGTGAAGCTGAATGCTGCCAAGGTTGGTGATATAGCAGCTTGAATAGCAGGGATCATCCTTGGCCAGGCCTTTGGGATAATGGCCGTAGTATTCCAGCTTGCGGAGCGTCCATCCAAGCAGGCGCCAGGCGGGTCTGGGCAGGATTTTGAGCGTGTCCATAGCATTGGTGATGCCCACCTTCTTGTCTTCTTTGCGGACCTTATGCACAAACTTCTGCACATAGTCGTGGACCTGCTCCATTGGCGAGCCGCCATCGGGGTCCAGAATGAATTTGGCCATAGCCTCTTCCGACTCGTCCTCAAACTTGCGCTTGACGTTGAACGCAATCACGATATTCTTGCGTTCATAGAAACGTCCGCCCGCGATAAAGTAATTCATCTTGGGGCGAAGCAGCATGGTCTTTGCCGTAGCGGCTGCTATCAGGTGGAACCAGGTGTACTTGAATTCGGGATTGGACGCATTCTTTTTGGCGAGGTACTTGTCAACCTCAGTGAGGTCAATCACCTCCCCCATCACTGCCTCGTTCTTGGTCCGGGAACCCATAATGTACGGCATCATCACGTGCATCGAGTCCAGACCGGACAGGTAATAACCGTCGTAGCGGTCCCTCCAGCGTCTCTTTCGGGTTTTAGAATCTTTCATCTGTATATAGTTTAGTTATTGTCCAAATTGTAAATATAGTAATTTTCTGCGAATTACCAATTTACCGACGTCTCAATGACCTGCTCCTGCCGGAATCATCGGCACAGACTTCCGCATATCGAAAAAACAAGCTTTGCTCCGGGCCAGTCGGCTCGCCGCGCCTGTTCCCTACGCAAACTTGTTTTTTCTCGCTCCAGTCTGCGCAGCCGCCAAAAATTTCAGGCGGAGGAATATGATGCACCGCATAACAAAAAAGGCGGTCCGAAGGGGGCCGCCTTTCAAGGTGAGAGGAATTATCTCTTAAATGAATATATACTTGCAGACGAACAGTACTGCCAGTATCCACATTGTGATGGAGATATCTTTGAACTTGCCGGCAACTGCGTGGCAGAGGACATAAGAAATAACGCCGAGGAGGATACCGTCGGAAATGCTGTATGCAAGAGGCATCATAATGATGGTGATAAATGCAGGGATAGCCTTGGTGTAATCTTCCCAGTGGATGGTCTTCACAGAAGGCATCATCATAACACCCACGATAATGAGGGCGGGAGCTGTAGCAGCGCCGGGAATAGCCAGGAAGATGGGGCTCAGGAAGAGCGCCAGGGCAAAGAATACAGCCACGGAGAAGGCTGTCAGACCTGTGCGGCCGCCTTCGCCCACGCCGGATGCACTCTCTACATAGGTGGTGGTGGTGGAAGTACCAAAGCAAGCACCGGCAACGGTGGCGATGGAATCGGCGAGGAACATCTTCTCTACGCCGGGAATCTCTTCGTTACCCTTGTCGATAAGGCCAGCGCCCTGATGAACGCCAATGATGGTGCCCATAGTATCGAACATATCGATAAAGAGGAAGGTGAACACCACTGCCAGCATATCCCAGCTGAGGATGCTGCTCCACTCGAACTTGCAGAAGATGGGATCGATGCTTGCGGGCAATGAAACCACCGAGCTCGGAAGGGTTGTGATGGCTGCGCCGGTTGCAGGGTCCTTGATAAGGAGGCCTAGCGCGGCGGTGATGAGGATACCCCAGAGAATACCACCGCGAACCTTTGCCATAACAAGACCTGCGGTGATAAAGAGGCCGATGATGCCCAGCAGAGCCTTGCCGTGGGTGATGTCACCAAGCACCACGAGGGTGGCGTCGCTGTTGACAATGATGCCGGCGTTCTGCAGGCCGATGAAGGCGATGAACAGGCCGATACCTGCGCCGATGGCCTTCTTCAGGGTTCCGGGAATGGCATTGATGAGCCAGGTACGCACCTTGGTCAAGGTGAGGATAATGAAGATGATACCCTCAATGAGGACGGCGGTCAAGGCAAACTGCCAGGTCTTGCCCATACCCAGGCAGACGGTGAATACGAAGAACGCATTCAAGCCCATACCGGGGGCGAGGGCAAAAGGCTTCTTTGCATAGAGTGCCATCACCAGGGTACCGACTATAGCCGCAAGGGCGGTGGCGGTGAATACGCTGCCGGCGGGCATGCCGGGAAGTGCGCTGAAGATTCCGGGATTGACGGCCAGAATGTACGCCATCGTCAGGAATGTCGTCAGACCGGCAAGAATCTCGGTGCGGACATTGTGTTTGCCTTTTTCAAAGCCAAACACCTTGGTCATAAAACTCATAGCGATTATGATTTATAGTTAGAATACCCACTTAGTACCAAGGCAAGGATAAACTTGGAAACCCGACATGCCTGCAAAGTTATAGCTGAGCTCAACCTCGCCACCGATGTTGAAATGGTCAAATAACTGATACCAAATCTGAGGCTCAGAAAGGAAAACCACATTGCCAAACTCAGTCCAAACATCAGCAAAGCCGCTGAAGCGGAGACCGGGAGCACCAAAAAGATCCTGACAGCCCCAGACTGCGGTAAACTGAAGCGGTATCTTATTCTGGTTAGGCCTTGTCTCGGTCGCACCATATGTAAAATATTTATAGAGCAACTTGAGATTGAGGGTGTTTTTGAAGTCATTTGAATGAAGGAAATAGTCTACACCTGCAAGAAATGCATTATTGACGGGGAAAGCGGCACCTGTGCCATAAACAGGAGCAACAGCGGCAAGACCAAAACCACCGTTATACTCGAGCTGCAGCGACAGGGGCGCCAGTTTGCTGTTTTGCCAGAAATTCAGGCAGCGTGCAATCTCGAAATAAGTATTGCTGGGGGATACATTAAGCTTGCCATCTAAATTCTTGTAGTCGTAATCGATAAAGAAGAAGGTATTTCCCCAGTTGTCCATGTGGAATCCTTCCAATGTAGTAGTAACATGTGCCCTTTTGAAATCCCAAAAGGTCTGAAAGTTGGTCTGGGCGTTGGCTGCGGACGCCATTGCCAGCAGCGCGAACGCTGCGATGAAGAGTTTTTTGAACATAAGTATTAGGTTAAATTGAGTGATTGTTTAATTCTCGCTTAACTGCAATAAAGAACTTACGGGTATATCCCCGGGAATGGGTTTTGTGCGCGGCACATCAGTTATATCTATAATAAAATTCACATATACCGCCTTGGGATGGAATTTATTGACCAGGGAGACTGACGCCGAGGCAGTGCCTCCGGTGGCCAGGATGTCGTCGTGGATCAGCACCACATCACCCTCAGAAATGGCATCGGTATGAATCTCTATCATATCGGTACCATATTCCTTGGAGTAAACTTCCCGCACGGTATCGGCAGGAAGTTTGCCCGGCTTGCGGATGGGGACGAAACCCGCCCCCAGCCGCGCTGCCACAGCCGCCGCTGCCACAAACCCGCGGGACTCTATGCCCACGACTTTGGTGATGCCTTTATCTGCGTAAAGATTGCAGATACGCTTCACAACCTCCTCGAAACACTCGGGGTGCTTGAAGAGAGTGGTGACATCAAAGAACATTATCCCCTTCACGGGATAATCCGGCACACGGCGTATATGACTTATGAGCTCGGAATCTGTCATTTCTTCTTCCTGAGTGACGGGTTGATTTCAAAATCAATGGACATATCGCCCTGCTCGTTTTTCCCGAATTCATAATCCTTTCCGGGCAGGATGGCATTCAGGATGATACCCACAAGGGCAGCCACTGCAAGGCCGGAGAGCTTGACTGAGCCGATGGTGATGGAGCCGGCGGCGCTATAGGAGATACCTATGGCGAGCACCAGGATAAGCGCCATAACAAGCACGTTGCGGGAAGATTTGAAATCGACCTGATTCTCTACCACGTTGCGCACACCCACTGCCGAAATCATACCGTAGAGCACCAGCGAAACGCCGCCTATAGTTGCCGGAGGCATTGCACCGATAAGAGCGGAGAACTTGGGGCAGAAACTCAGGATGATGGCAAACACGGCTGCGATGCGTATCACGCGCGGGTCATAAACCTTGGTGAGATTGAGCACGCCGGTGTTCTCTCCGTATGTGGTGTTTGCAGGGGCGCCGAACAAAGATGCCAGTGCGGTGGCAAGACCGTCACCCATCAGGGTGCGGTGCAGGCCGGGCTCTTCAAGATAGTTGATTCCGGTGGTGGAAGAAATGGCGCACATATCGCCGATGTGTTCCATCATAGTGGCCAGCGAAATGGGGATGATGGCGATGATGGCAGCAACTATCAGGCTCCAGTTGGGATTAGCAAACACGCTGATGGCGGTGTTTTCCCACTTGACGGGAAGACCTACCCAAGCCGCTTCCTTCACTGCAGAGAAATCGCACAGGCCAAAGCAGGCAGCCACGATATAAGAACCAAGCACGCCCAGCAGGATGGGAATAATCTTGATCATACCCTTGCCCCAGATGTTGCAAACCACGATGATTGCGATGGCAAGCAGTGCAATCCACCAGTTTTGGTTGCAGTTGTTTATGGCACTTCCGGCCAGAATCAGACCGATGGCAATGATGATGGGGCCTGTGACAACGGGCGGGAAGAAACGCATAACCTTCTTTGCGCCGAAAGCAGCGAAAAGACCTGCCAGGATGAAGTAGATCAGACCTGCGCAGAACACGCCAATGCAGGCATAAGGCAGAGCCTGGGCCTGAGTAAGGCCGCCGGCCATACCCAGCTGCACAACGGTGGCGTAACCGCCAAGGAACGCAAATGACGAACCCAGGAATGCAGGCACTTTAAACTTAGTACACAGATGGAAAATAAGAGTACCCAGGCCGGCAAACAGCAGAGTCGCGGACATCGAGAGGCCGGTGATCACAGGTACGAGCACCGTGGCCCCGAACATCGCGAACATATGCTGCAGACCCAGGGTCAGCATTCTGCCCGTTCCCAGTTTACGGGCATCATAGATAGCTTGATCGCTGATTTTCATAGTATTATTAGTTAAATGTGAATTGACACTATACCGGTGCATAAAGTTACTGCATATGCACCTTTGCCTCTCCCCCAAAGAGAGAAGTATTATTCACATTTTTTTAACAGCAGAAACTACCGGTATTTGATCACCAGCATATCGCCCTCGTCCAGAACGAAACGGGCGGGACCGGACGGCTGCTCCACGAAGAGGCCGTCGCGGGCTATGGTATAAACGGCCGAATTGAAAACGGCATCCACCGTCATTTTTTCTTTGACCGACTTATTCCCTACAGTGACATATTTGTTGCCGCGGTTCTCTATGAAACCAACCAGCGCATCCTGGCTGGTGGCAAGGCTGCCGATCTCTGCCGGCAAGTCGGCATCACACAGGCGCTGTGTCCAGGCCGGATTCCGGTTGGCATGGCGCACCTTCTCCATAGTGCATCCGTCAAACACCCATCCTCGCCTGTGCAACTCGGTGTTGAAATCCTTCAGGGTATCGTATGCGCCAGTCCAGGAACCGTCTATCATTATGGGCGCATAGTCGGTGCCGCCGTATTGCAGAATGGTGAAATACTGAATCACCTGAGCGCCGTAGGCCAGGTTGGAATAAACCTGCAGGCGGAGATTCTCTACTGTGGGTTTTGCAAAAAGATGCTGCTCGCGGTCTATCCAGCAACTTGCGGCAAAACCCCACCAGGGAATGCCGTAGCGCTTGGTAAGGCCAGCCACAATCTCGTTGCACTCCCACCAGGAAGATTGTATTCCGTCGGGGTAATCCGGGTCGCCTTCGGGGCGGCAAGGATAAAAATCGTACGATAAGAACTTGAGCTTGCAGTCTCGGATATAAGCCTCTATATAGTCTTGGTAGTAACGTACCCCCAAGCCTTCAGGACTTGCATAGGCAAGTAGATTGATATATACCGGATGATTCGGGTCCAGACTCTCAATTCTTTCTTTACGAAGAAGCAGCGACGGAATCAGAGCCGCGGATGGCTCGTCGTAGATGTGATATGCGAATGTAGCAGGATGATCTTTGAGCTGGTTTATGATCTCGTCCAGGCCTTTGTAATTTACCGGATCGCGATCGTAGGCCTCGGCATATGGCCAAACCACCGGGACACATTTCATTCCGACCTGCTCGGCCAGGTCCAGCTGATGCATAAACGGACCCTCGTCTGTTTCTACGGTGATGATATTGATTCCGGCGTCTGCAAGGCGCTGGAAATTCTCTAACGTGGCCATATGGTTTTTGAGCCCGCGATAGCCCATAGTCTTGAACGTGGTTCGAGTAGCGTCGGAATAAGGGTCACGCACCAGAAGCGGAAGCTTAGCCGCCGTGGACCGGCCATCGTCGGTGGTCGCTTTGAGGATAAAATCCGCGGGGGAAGCGGGGTCCGGGGCTGTAACAACAATACTGCCGGAGGCACCTGACCCGCTGACTGTAACAGTCCACCCCCCTGCCTGGCTGACCTCAACATCAGCCGCCTCGGGCAGAGTGTAATTGACGGTGACGCTACAGCCTGCATCCACGCCATACAGTTTCTTGTCAAAAGTGAACGTGAACGGGGTCTGCGGGTCCACGACGATATCAGCAGCGGCAGGCACCCCGGAGGGTGTCTGCCGCTGAAGTTCGTCCAGTTCTTGCTGCAGGCGCTCTACACGCTCTATGTCGGCCTTGTTGCAGGCGAACGACAGAGCGGCTGCGACCAGCAGAAGAACTATTTTTTTCATCTCCTTAACCAATAAGCTGGGGCAGGAAGATAGAGAAGATCAATATTGCCAGGCCGATGCCCAGAACCCAGATAATCTTGGGCTTGCATCCTTTCCACTCTTTGAGCACGATGCCCCAGAAGTTGGAGAAGAGGATATCCAGGCTCATCAGGATAGCCCAGGCAAAGGCAAGCAGTGCGGGGGAATCCTTCAGGAAGGCACTTCCCAGCGAAAGGCCGAAGAACTGGCTGTACCAGAGGATACCGGCCAGAGCGCAGAAAAGCAGGTTGTGACCCCAGAGGTTACCCTTTTTGTAGTCGCCCCAAGTGTGGTTCTTGCTGTTCTGGCTGAAGCAGTAAACCGCATTTACAATGAAGCCGCCGATGGTCACCAGCAGCACTGCGGGCAGCTCTTTGAACATAGGGTTGGTCCCCTCAAAGAACATATTGGCGCCGCAGCCCTTGCCAATTGCAAAGCAGGCACTCATAAAGCCGGAAATCAGCGCCACAAGGATACCCTTGCCAAAATTGAAACGCTGCGGCTCGGCATTGTCCTTCTTGTCTTTTGCGGCTGCCTTGGCCCTCATACTGCCGGCCAGGCCGATAATCAACACGCCAATGAACATAACCACCACGCCGGCGATAACGGCACCGGTGATGGTGCCCACGGCGCCGCTGGAAAGACCCAGCAGGTCGGTGGCCACCGGAGTAAGTATCACGCCCAGTGCAGAGCAGATA
>JAEEGF012208431.1_pt1 | contig 21333 bp, 18 predicted proteins | sample 9134171 | NCBI WGS metagenome assembly JAEEGF01 (sample SAMN16246542, study PRJNA631951) | gut metagenome | biome: gut microbiome; feature: rumen; material: AP-attached | host: Bos | place: Iran: Karaj | collected 2018-10 | reverse complement strand
TGCAAAAAAACTCCCTCTCAGCAGATTTCCGATGAAGATCGCGGTTGCAACATCGCCTTCCGGCGCGGCGCTCCAGGATATTTTATCCGTAACCGCAAGAAGGTGGCCGATAGCTGAAATCGAAATATTCCCCTGCGTCGTTCAGGGCGCCGATTCTGCCGCGAGCGTGATAAGAGCAGTCGAGTATTTCGGTAAGAAAAATGACGCTGATGTTATTATTATCGCAAGGGGAGGAGGGTCGTACGAAGATCTCTCTTCCTTCAACAATGAACTTCTTGCGCGCACTGTCGCGGCATGTCCGGTTCCCGTTATAAGCGCAGTCGGTCATGAAACTGATTTTACTATTCTCGATTTCGTTTCCGATATGCGTGCTCCGACGCCTTCCGCCGCAGCCGAACTTGCCGTTCCGGATATAAGAGAGATATCGGAATATATTTCGGATTTTCGATATACTTTGAAAAAAGAGCTTATTGCCGTTGAAGGGATCAACAGATCGGAACTTGAAGCCTTAAAGAACAGGCTCAACATAATGCATTATATCGAAAGCAGGGAGCTTTTGCTGGACAAAACCGAAACTTCAATGTTTTCTTCTTTCGATACTTTTTTCGAGAAAAAGAAAAACGCACTTGCTTTGTCTGTTTCCGCGCTCTCGGCGCTGGACCCTCTTTCGGTCATAAAACGCGGTTATGCCGTTGTTTATAAAGACGGAAAACCGCTTGCTTCGGCAAAAGAAGCGAAAAAAAACGACAGACTTTTTATCAAAATGAAAGACGGTGAGATCAACTGTGTCGCAGAATGAAATAAAAATGACGTTCGAACAGGCTATGAACAGAATGGAAGAGATAACCGCCCGTCTTGCCGACGGCAATCTCGGTATAGACGAATCTTTGACTCTTTACGAGGAAGGCGTGCGTCTTGCCGCTTTTTGCGATGAAAAGCTGAAAGACGTTCAGAGAAAAATAACGACTCTTCAGGAAAAAGAAAATGGATAACTTTAAGGACCAACTCGAAATTTACCGTAATGCCGTAAACGATGCTCTTGATAAAGCGATCATTGAAAACGGAGAAGAGGCTGTGTCTGCCATGAGATACAGTGTCTTTGCCGGCGGAAAACGGATCCGCGGCGCCATTGTTCTCGCATTCTGCGCCATGTTCGGGGGAAAAACGGAAGCAGCGCTGCCTTTTGCGTGCGCTATTGAAATGATACATACATACTCGCTTATCTATGATGATCTGCCGTGTATGGATAACGATACTCTGAGGAGGGGAAAACCCACAAATCACGTTGTTTTCGGCGAAAGCACCGCGTTGATGGCAGGAGCGGGACTTTACGCAAGAGCTTTTGAGGTGATAACAGAAAACTCCGTTCTTACGGATTCTCAAAAACTTGAAGGTATATCCGTTCTTCTTTCGGCATCAGGTCTTAAGGGGATAATCACCGGTCAGATGCTCGATCTCAAAAACAGACCGGGACTTTCCGAAAATGATGTCATGCGAATACACGCTCTGAAAACCGGAGCTATGATAGAGGCATCGGCGATACTGGGCTGTATTGCCGCAAATACCGGAAAAACAGAGAAAGAGAAAGCAAGAAAATATGCTGAAAATATAGGCCTCGCATTTCAGATAAAAGACGATATCCTCGATGTCGAGGGCAGCGTTGAAGAACTCGGAAAAACGGTTGGAAAAGATAAAGCCGAAATGAAAACAACGTTTGTTGATATCCTCGGTATTGAAAAATCACAAAAGCAGGTCGATGCTCTTTCTGCCGCAGCAAAAAATGAACTTGCCGATATCGACGGCAGCGAATTCCTTTGCGCGCTTTCCGATTATCTCGCGGGCAGAAGATCGTAAAATAAAGGACTGACATTATGCCTGAATTCATAAAAATAATATTTTCAAATCATATTCTCAATACAGGTGTTCTTGCCTGGTTTTTTGCGCAGACCATAAAGGGTATCATTGCGTCTGTCCAAGCAAAAAAAGTTCTTATAGACAGGTTTTTCGGCTCCGGCGGAATGCCGTCAAGCCATAGTTCTCTTGTTACGTCTGTTCTTACAATGGTGTTCCTTATCTGCGGTGTCACCTCTGCAGAATTTGCCATTGCAGCTGTTTTCTGGTTCGTTACCACATACGATGCGGCAAATGTTCGTTATGCAGTCGGCGAACAGGCGAAAATAATCAATCAGATAATCCTTATCGACGAGCGCGTGGAGCGTGAAAAACTGTTTAAGGAACTTATGGGGCATACAAAAACGGAAATATTTTTCGGATGCCTTCTCGGGCTTGCGATTGCCTTGATTTACTGGGCATTATTTATACATTAAAGTATTAAATAAAAGTGAAATGTATAAGTTTTTATGCAAAACTACTTGAAAAAAGTGAATAAGTATGATATAATAAAAATTAGATGATACAGTATCCTAGTCCGATCATCAGGCTACCAGGGTGGGCCTAAAAATCCACCGAAGGGCACATCTGTGAAACTTCTTGTGCTTGCTTCTTACGCCCAGTCTGGGGTGAGTGCTGGAAGGAAGTCCTCTTACCCTCAAGTATCTGGACTTGGGACTGCCGGGCGCCCGCAACGGCATGCGCAAGCGATCCCGTCGTCCTTGGAGACCTGCTCTCGTGGCATGCAAAATATAAAAGTTACGGTTCAGGATTAAACCTGCAAGGCGGTTCGTTTCAGGGAAAACCCGAAAACGTGCTGTATGCAGTCGTAGCCTGTCTTGAGTGGATCCGGCGGATTGCGGCCGGACTGTGGACCATGGCCGTGGTTCATAGTCTTTTGCGTATGAAACCGGAGCTGCAAAAGAGACTAAGAGCTTTGTTGATCAGGTTAAGGAAAACTTCTAGGCTGAGAAATATATTTCTGCATTCAAAGGATTGCAGTACGTGCTGAGTGGCAATCAAGTCGTATATGCGGCAACGCTGTACCTCGAGCTTTAAAGGGAAACCTCCTTTGCGGCGACGGAAGGAAGCTCCCGGGGAAACCTACTTGACCTAAGACGTAAGATTTACTTTGAATGTTATCATCACTTTTTTTTGAAACTATCTGCCGCGGTTCCGTATTTCGGATTTGCGACAGATTAATTGTATTTTACTGTATGCAAAAGAAAGGACATATATGGAATCGGACGATAACCCCCGATTATCGCAGCAGGCAGAAAATAAAAATGCCGATGTGATCGGCGGGAAAGACCCTGCTGCGGAAAAAGAAAAACAGAAGTCAAAAGAAAAAGACAGAAAAAAACATATTGTAAACTGGAACTGGACGCTGAAGATACTTGCCGTAACATTTATTCTTTCTTTCGGCATGTCTTATCTTTCAGAAAGCGTTCTTGCAGATGTCAATATTGTTGTTGCATTTCTCGTTCTCATTTTCTTTATAGCCGTAGGCGTAATGTTTGATACTGTTGGGACCGCTATCATGGCGGTCGATGCAAAATCATTCAATTCCATGGCGGCAAAAAAAGTGAAAGGCGCCAAAACCGCTCTTTCACTTATAGCAAAAGCGCCCGCGGTATCTAATTTCTGTAATGACGTTATCGGCGATATCTGCGGAGTTATAAGCGGAACGACATGCTCTGTTCTTGCACTTAAGTTTGCGGAAATTTTTTCTTCCGACAGATTCCTGACTGTTTTTTTGTTTACCGCCGTTACCGCATCGCTCACAGTCGGTCTGAAAGCGATCGGCAAAAATATAGCCATCGTATTCGGCGAAAAAATAATATATGCGATTTCACGCGTAATTTGTATTTTTGTTCCGGAACGCGTTGCAGATCAGAAAAAGAAGAAATAATGCGTCTTGATATATTTGTATTCAACAATTTTTCGCTCAAAAGCAGAGAATATGCAAGAACGCTCATAAAAAACGGAGACGTTCTTGTAAACGGCATTCCCGAAACAAAAGCGGGCCGCGAAGTATGCGGCAATGAAGATATAACGGTCAATGATTCTCTTCGTTATGTCGGCAGGGGAGGCCTTAAGCTTGAACACGCCCTTAAGGTATTCGGAATTTCTGCGGAAGGACGCACCGCACTTGATATCGGCGCATCAACGGGAGGATTTACCGATTGCCTTTTGCAGAACGGCGCCGTTAAAGTGTATGCATGCGACGTAGGTCATGATCAGCTTGCCGAAAAACTGAAAAACGATAAAAGAGTCGTCGATCTTGAAGGAACGCATATCAATGCTCTTTCCACGGAAACAGTAGGAAAAGTAGAAATAATAACATGTGATGTCTCCTTTATTTCACTCAGGCACGTTTTGCCTTATCTTAAAAAATTTGCGGATACGCCGTGCGATATCATCTGTCTTTTCAAACCGCAGTTCGAATACGGAAAAAAAGTTAAAAACGGTGTCATTAAAGACGAACTCATACATAAAAGCCTTCTTGAAAATTTCATATCGTTCGCTGAAAAAGAGGGCTTTATCGTTATTAATACAGATGTTTCACCTATACTCGGCGGTGACGGAAATAAAGAATTTCTTTTGCATTTACAGCCGCAGAATGCAGATTGATTCGGGGTATTCATATGAAATTCGCAGTAATTACAAATAAAGAACGCGACAGTGATCTTTCTGTCACAAAAGAAATCGTTTCCTGCCTTTCCGCTCACGGCGCGGAGTGTGCGGTAGTATCTTCTCCTGCTGACATTTCGGCAATAATCAGCGACTGTCAGGCTGCCGTTACGGTCGGAGGAGACGGCACGATCCTTGCAATAGCAGGTATAGCCGCCAAAGAAGGATGTCCCGTGATAGGAGTAAACAAAGGCAATCTCGGGTATCTTGCAGGTCTTGAACCGGACGGTATTTCCGCTCTTTCCCGACTTGTAACGGGAGATTATACCGTAGAAAACAGAATGATGCTTAAAGCTACTGTTTCTTTCCCCGATAAAAAGTGCGATTTTTATGCGCTCAACGATATTGTCATAACTCACGATTCCGTGCTTAAACTGATCGATTTCAGCCTCTCGTGCGACGGATTCGATATTGCGCATTACCGTGCGGACGGTATTATTTTTGCGACTCCAACGGGTTCTACCGCTTATTCTCTTTCTGCAGGAGGTCCCGTGACAGATCCCGCTCTTAATGCGATCATCGTAACCCCCATTTGCGCTCACACCCTCAATGCACGTCCCGTTATTTTCAACGACGGCGCAAATCTTTCGATCATCGGTTCGCCGAGAGATAACGATCGTGTCCGCATTTACTCTGACGGAGGCGAAGGAGTCTCTCTTCCCTCCAAAACACCTGTTACCATTTCAAAATCTCCTTTTTCTCTTAAACTGATACGGTTCGATCCGAACTCGTTTTATAATATTCTTTCAAAAAAAATACATTAGGGGACAGATCAAATGAAACAAAAAAGCAGAAGACATTCAAAAATAATAGAAATCGTCCGCAATGAACAGATCGAGACCCAGGACGAACTTACCGCAAGACTAAACAGAGAAGGCTTTACCGCAACCCAGGCAACCGTATCAAGAGATATAAAAGAGCTGCAGCTTGTTAAAATTCTGACAAACGAAAACAGATACAGATACGCTCTTCCGTCCAAAACAACCCAGTCTCAGCCGCTTTTGCCGTCCAAGTTTCTCGGTATTATCCGCGAAGGCATAGTGTCTGTTGAGCAGGCGCAGAATCTTGTAGTCGTTAAATGCTATTCAGGCATGGCACAGGGCGTCTGCGCCGCGATAGACTCACTTGAACGCGACGGCGTTATCGGATCTATAGCAGGTGACGATACGATCTTTCTTGCAACAAGGGATAATACAGTTGCAGAAAATATCGTTGACAACATTAAATCAACACTCAGCATCTGATCCGCAATACTGAAAGGAATAATATGTTCACCTCTCTGCATATCGAAAACATAGCCGTCATAGAAACGGCAGATATTTCTTTTTCCGCCGGACTGAATGTTCTGACGGGCGAGACAGGCGCCGGCAAAAGTATGATAATCGACGCAATAAACATGATCACCGGTGGCAGAACAAGCAGAGACGTAATAAGGACAGGATGCAAAAAAGCCTATGTTTCGGCAACCTTCAATAATTCAGGCACCACAGTTTCCGATCTACTGAATGAATTCGGGATCGATGCCGAAGACGGGGAGCTTATTATTTCAAGAGAGATAAATTCCGACGGACGCAGTGTTGCGCGTGCAAACGGAAGGCAGATCACTGTATCAATGCTTCGCGAACTCGGTAAAAATCTAATCAATATCCACGGACAGCACGACAACATAGCTCTTTCAGATCCGTCCACACACCTTTCTTATCTCGATTCGTTTGCCGAAAACGAAACAGAAAGAAACGGATACTCTGAAAAGTATACAAAAGTTAAAAATATACAAAAACAGATCGATCTTCTTTCCGTTGACGAACGGGAAAAGGCTATGCGCACAGATATCCTCAAATATCAGATCAACGAGCTTGAGGCTGCCGCACTTACGCCGGGAGAAGACGAATTGCTTGAAAAACGCAGACTTTCCCTTGTAAACAGAGAAAAAGTCATCAACGGGTTTTACGCGGCTAAAGAAGCTCTTTGCGGAGGAGATACAAACGCAAGAGATCTTGCTTCATCTGCCGTAAACGAGCTTGAATATATCGCACGCTTTGATGAAGACGCCGCTTCGCTTTCGGAACGTCTTAATGATGTTTTTGCTGAACTTGACGATATTTCCGATGAGATTTCGCATTATGCGGATAACCTTGACGACGATATCTCGGAGCTTGACGGTATAGAGTCACGCCTTGACATGATAAGAGGCTTCCGCAGAAAATACGGAAGCACTGTTTCCGAAATGCTCGGATTCCTTGAAAATGCGAAAAAAGAGCTCGAAAAAATCGAGTTTTCCGACGAAAAAATAGCCATTCTTCAAAAAGAACTGGCAACGGCTCAATCCGAACTTGATAAAGCCGCAAAAAAGCTTACCGAAAGCAGAAAAAACGCTGCCGAAAAACTTGAAAAAGCAATCACGGGCGAACTTGTATTTCTTGATATGCCAAAAGTCCGTTTTTCCGTCGAGATCCAAAATAAACAGCAGGAAAAAGACGGGGCTGACAGCGTGGAATTTTTGATTTCCGCCAATATCGGCGAAGATCTCAAGCCTCTTGCGTCTATCGCATCAGGCGGCGAGCTTTCAAGAATTATGCTTGCCGTTAAAAATATCCTTTCTAAAAACGGCGCAGGGACGCTGGTTTTTGACGAAATAGATACGGGCGTCAGCGGTCGTGCCGCTCAGAAAATAGCAATTAAACTCAAACAGATGGCAAAAAAGGATCAGGTGGCCGTCGTTACGCATCTTGCTCAGATAGCAGCAAAAGCCGATACGCATTTTGTCATTTCAAAAGAAGCAAAAGACGGCAGAACATATACCAAAGTTACCCCTGTTTCGGGAGATGACAGAATAAACGAAATAGCCCGGATCATGGGCGGAGACAGCATAACTCCCGCACTTTTACAGACCGCGCGGGAAATGATCGACGATCATACAGAACAAAATTGATACATATTTTCTAAGGAGAAAAGCAATGCAAATTTATGAAGAGCTTCAAAGAAGAGGACTTATAGCTCAGGTTACCAATGAAGAAGAAATCAAAAATCTTGTGAATAACGGAAAAGCCAAATTTTATATCGGATTTGACTGCACTGCCGACAGCCTCACGGCAGGTCATTTTATGGCGCTCACGCTTATGAAACGTCTTCAGATGGCAGGCAATACTCCCATTGCTCTTATCGGCGGAGGAACGACCATGATAGGAGATCCTTCGGGAAGAACTGATATGAGAAAAATGCTTACCAGGGAAGATATCGCATACAACGCCGAATGCTTCAGAAAGCAGATGGAAAAATTTATAGAATTCGGCGAAGGCAAGGCAATGATGATAAACAATGCCGACTGGCTTCTCGAACTCAACTATATCGACCTTCTTCGTGAAGTAGGAGCATGTTTTTCAGTCAACAATATGCTTCGCGCAGAATGTTACAAGCAGCGTATGGAAAAAGGACTCTCTTTCCTCGAATTCAACTATATGATTATGCAGTCTTACGATTTCTACTACCTGTTCAAGAATTACGGCTGCAATCTTCAATTCGGCGGCGACGACCAGTGGTCCAATATGCTTGGAGGCACAGAGCTCATACGCCGTAAACTCGGTCAGGATGCAAATGCCATGACTATAACTCTGCTCACAGACTCTCAGGGCAAAAAAATGGGAAAAACCGCAGGCAATGCCGTATGGCTCGATCCGAAAAAAACATCGCCTTACGATTTTTATCAGTATTGGAGAAATGTGGATGATGCCGATGTTATGAAATGTCTTCGCATGCTCACCTTCCTCCCTATAGAGCAGATAGACGATATGGCAACATGGCCGGATGAAAAGATTAATTTGAAAAAAGAAATACTTGCATTTGAGCTCACAAGCCTTGTTCACGGAGAAAAGGAAGCGCTCAATGCGCAGCAGACCGCAAAAGCCCTCTTTTCGGGCAATGCTGGAGCATCCGCGCCTTCGGTTGAACTTACATCAGCCGATTTCAATGATGAAGGCCGTATTACCATAGCGGATCTTCTTGTAAAAACAAAGCAAGCTCCGTCGAAAGGCGAGGCAAGGCGCCTTGTTGACCAAAAAGGCATATTCGTTGCCGATAAACTTGTTGAAAGCGCCACCATGTCATTCACAAAAGACGAGATAAACGGCGAAATAGTCAGAAAAGGCAAAAAATCTTTTATCAAGATCAAAGTTTTATAAAATACTGAGCAAAAGGTAGCATCTATGAAAAAAGAACTGGAAAAAAATTACAATCCGCGCGACGTTGAAGACCGTATATATGATTTTTGGGTCAGCAACGGTTATTTCAGAGCCAATGTAAACAAAAATAAAAAACCGTTCACAATCGTTATTCCGCCGCCAAATGTTACGGGACAGCTGCACATGGGGCATGCGTTCGACGAAACATTGCAGGATATCCTCACACGTTATAAACGTATGTGCGGCTATGAAGCGCTCTGGCTTCCCGGAACGGATCATGCAGGAATAGCAACGCAGATCAAAGTTGAAGAGTTCCTTCGCAAAAATGAGGGACTTACGCGTTATGATCTGGGCAGAGAAAAATTTCTTGAAAGAGTGTGGGCGTGGAAGGATCAGTACGGCAGCAGGATCATCAATCAGCTGAAAAAACTCGGTTCTTCATGCGACTGGTCAAGAGAAAGATTCACAATGGATGAAGGCTGCTCAAAGGCAGTCAAAGAAGTTTTTGTAAATCTTTACAACAAAGGACTCATTTACAGAGGACACAGAATCATAAACTGGTGTCCTCACTGCAAAACAGCTCTTTCCGATGCCGAGGTCGAATATGAGGAACAGGGAGGACACTTCTGGCATATCCGTTACCCCGTCAAAGGTTCTGAAAACGAATATGTCGTTATTGCCACCACAAGACCCGAAACACTGCTCGGCGATACTGCCGTAGCGGTCAATCCCGACGATAAAAGATACACCCATCTTGTCGGTAAAACGCTTATTCTTCCTCTTGTCGGAAGAGAAATTCCCGTTATTGCCGATGAATATGTAGATAAAGAATTCGGAACCGGATGCGTAAAGATCACACCTGCGCACGACCCGAACGACTTCCTTGTCGGTCAGCGTCACGGACTTGAGCAGATCCGTGTTATGAACGACGACGCAACTATCAACTCAAACGGCGGTGTTTATGAAGGACTCGACCGTTACGATGCAAGAAAACGCATCGTTGATGACCTTGAAAAAGCAGGGCTCCTTGTAAAGATAGAAGAGCATTCTCATAATGTGGGTCAGTGCTACCGCTGCGGCACTACCGTTGAACCGCTCACATCAGATCAGTGGTTTGTTAAGATGGAGCCGCTTGCAAAACCTGCAAAAGAGGTCGTAGCAAATAAAACAATAAAATTCCACCCCGAACGTCTTGAAAAAATATATATGAACTGGATGGATAACGTCCACGACTGGTGCATCTCCCGTCAACTCTGGTGGGGACACAGAATTCCTGCATATTACTGCGACAAATGCGGTGAAATGGTAGTTTCAAAAACAGATGTCGATGTATGCCCGAAGTGCGGAGCGAAGATGAGACAGGACGAAGACGTTCTTGACACATGGTTCTCTTCGGCGCTCTGGCCTTTCTCAACGCTCGGCTGGCCTGAAAAAACAGAAGATCTCGAATACTTCTATCCCACATCCGTTCTTGTTACAGGATATGATATAATCTTTTTCTGGGTTTCACGAATGATTTTTTCCGGGCTTGAACATACCGGAAAACCCCCGTTTGAACATGTACTTTTCCACGGACTTATCAGAGACTCTCAGGGAAGAAAAATGTCCAAATCTCTCGGCAACGGTATCGATCCGATCGAGGTAATAAACGAATACGGCGCAGATGCGCTCAGATATACTCTCGTGACCGGAAACTCTCCCGGAAACGATATGCGCTTTTATTATGAAGTTGTAAAATCGTCAAGAAATTTCGCAAACAAAATATGGAACGCAGCTCGTTTTGCTCTTACTTACCTTGATATCGATCATGCGGAGATTCCGGATAAACTTGAGATCGAAGATAAGTGGATCCTTACCGAATTCAACACATGTGTAAGAGAAGTTCGTGATAATCTCGATAAATACGAACTCGGCGTTGCCGCTCAGAAGCTTTACGACTTTGTTTGGGACGATCTTTGCGACTGGTATATCGAACTTGTAAAACCGCGTCTCTTTGAAACAAATACAAACGAGGAAACAAAAAAATCTGCCCAGAACATACTCTGCTGCGTTATTAACGGCACCCTTGCGCTTCTTCATCCGTTTATGCCGTTCATAACCGAAGAGATATGGCAGACTATGCCTCACGAAGGCGAAGCCCTTGTAATAGCGCCATACCCCGAATATGATGAAAACCTTGTTTTTGAGGCAGATGCCGCCGCTATGGAAAACGTTAAGTCTCTTATAAAGAATATCAGACAGCTGCGCCTTGATATGAATGTGCCGGCTTCCAAAAAAACAAGTCTTTATATCGAAACATCAAATCCGGAAGAGTATACGCGTTGCGTTGAATTTCTCAAGCGTCTGGCAGGTGCGTCTGAAATAACAGTCAATGCCGGTACGCCTGCAGAAAAAACAGCTACTGCTTTGAGCCCTGATGCAAAAGCGTATATCCCGATGGGCGAGCTTGTAGACATAGAAAAGGAAAAAGCACGTCTCGAAAAAGAAAAGGCACGTCTCGAATCCGAAATCGACAGAATAGACAAAAAGCTTTCAAACCCCGGTTTTGTATCAAAAGCTCCCGCTAAAGTAGTTGATGAAGAAAAAGCAAAACGTCAGTCCTACAGTTCGCTTCTTGAAAACACGCTTAAGGTTCTTTCCGAACTTCACTGAAACGATATAAAACAATATGAAAGGTGAAATTATGCAATACAGAAAATTCGGTTCAACTGGGGTCGATATTTCCACGCTCGGCTTTGGCTGCATGCGCTTTCCCACAATAGAAGGCACACAGGAGATCGACGAAGAAAAAACGATCCCCATGCTTCGCCGCGCATACGAACTTGGCATAAACTATTACGATACCGCATTTTATTATTGCAACGGCAACAGCGAGGTCGTTCTCGGCAAAGCCGTGAAACCTTTCAGAAATAAAATAAACATCTCCACTAAAATACCTGTAGACAGGATCTCTTCCGCGTCAGATTACCGCTCCTTCCTTGAAAGGTCTCTTAAAAAGCTCGATACGGACTACGTCGATTTTTATCATTTCTGGTCGATCAACAAAGAAATGTTCGATAATATCATGCTTAAATACGATCTTTTGTCTGAATCGCTGAAAGCGAAAGATGAAGGTCTTATCAAGCATATTTCATTCTCTTTTCACGGAAATCCCGACGATCTTGAGTATATCATTTCAAAGGCTCCGATGCTTGAAACGATGCTGATACAATATAACATTCTTGACCGTTCAAATGAAAAAGGGATCGAATATGTTGCTTCGACCGGCAGGGGAGTAGTGGCTATGGGACCGGTCGGCGGAGGAAGGCTTGCGGCGCCCACAGCTCTTGCCGATAAAATAGGTTCTGTTTCCGCAAAAGCTACTTATGAGCTTGCTTTGCGTTTCGTTCTCGGTAATCCGTCGGTTTCATGCGCTCTTTCGGGAATGAGAAGTATTGAAGAGGTCGAAAAAAACGTTGCGGTCATGTCGTCAGATATTCCGTTTACGGAAAAGGAAAATTCAGAAATCAAAGAAAGTCTTGAAGAACTTAAAAAGTTTTCCGATTTATACTGCACCGGCTGTCGGTATTGCATGCCGTGTGTGAAAAATATCGATATTCCGCATATCTTTTACCTTTATACTCTCTATAATGTATACGGATTAAAAGATCATGCTGTTGCGGAATACAAAAAATATTGTGATAAGCTAAGCGAAAACGGAAAAGAGGGGCTTGTTTCTTCCTGCATCGAATGCGGCAGCTGCGAGAAAAAATGCCCTCAAAAGCTGAAGATCCGTGAAAAGCTTAAGTTTGTTCATTCCGTTCTTGGCTGAAAACGCAAATAATACTTTGCGGACTGGAGAAAAATATGGCAAATTCATACGTTGCTGTCGTTGGCAGACCTAATGTCGGCAAAAGCACTCTTTTCAATAAAATCGTGGGCGGAAGACCGTCTATCGTCGAAGATACGCCCGGAGTCACAAGAGACAGGCTTTACCATGATACCGAATGGGCAGGCGTTCCCTTTACGCTTATCGATACGGGTGGTATAGAACCTCATTCAGATGATGTTATCCTTTCGCAAATGCGGACCCAGGCTCTGCTAGCAATAGAAACAGCAGATGTGGTTATACTTGTAACGGATATTACCACCGGCGTTACTGCGGCTGACAGCGAAGTTGCTGACATGCTTCTGAAAGCAAAAAAGGATGTCGTTTTGTGCGTAAACAAAGTTGACCGTCCCGGAACTCCGCCTCCCGAGCTTTATGAATTTTATAATCTCGGGCTTGGAGACCCGTTTCCGGTTTCAGCTGTCCACGGCCTTGGCACAGGAGACCTTCTTGATGAAGTAATTACCCGATTGAAGGATCATCCGTCTGAACCGAAAGACGAAAACGCAACATATGTTGCCGTTATAGGTAAACCGAATGTCGGCAAAAGCTCGTTTGTAAATCGTGTTTTCGGATCGGAGCGCACTATCGTTTCCGATATTCCGGGCACTACGAGAGATGCAGTTGACGCGGACGTTGAAAACGAGTTCGGAAAGTTTGTTTTTATTGACACGGCAGGCCTTCGCAAAAAAAGCAAGGTAGAAGACGAAATCGAAAAATACAGCGTTTTGCGCTCCTATATGGCAGTAGACCGCGCTGATGTCGTGTTGATAATGATCGATGCGAACGACGGCGTTACGGAACAGGACACCAAAATAGCAGGCATTGCGCATGAAAAAGGCAAAGCGTCTGTAGTCGTTGTCAACAAATGGGATTCGGTCGAAAAAGACGACAAAACGATGGATAAGCTGAAAAAAGATATCGCTGAAGATCTTAAATTCATGTCTTATGCTCCCATCGTGTTCATTTCGGCAAAAACAGGCTTCCGTGTGGAAAATGTTTTTAAAATGATAACATTTGTTAAGGAGCAGCATTCAAGACGCATCACAACAGGTGTTTTGAACGACGTTCTTGTTGAAGCCACAACAAAAGTTCAGCCGCCTACCGATAAGGGTAAACGACTGAAACTGCTTTATATGACTCAGGTTTCGATAAAACCTCCCACATTTGTTATTTTTGTTAACGATCCCGAGCTTTTTCATTTCTCATACCAGCGCTATATCGAAAATCAGATGAGAGAAACATTCGGGCTTACAGGAACGCCGATAAATATAATAGTCCGCGAAAAAACAAGAGAGAAAAACGTTAAATAAACAATGATCCCCGATATTCAAATCGAATGTCGGGGATAGTTTTTTTAATTGATGATTTTAGGCGTATCGGCATTTTCTGCGTTTCGCATATATACAGTTACAGCTGTGAACGCAGCGGCAAATACAGTGGCTGCAAGCACGGTGAGCCATACAGATGCTCCCGATTGCGAGATAAGTGAAACCGTAAGGTCATAAACCGTATGCGCCGCAAGACATATCGCAAATCCGGTAGCGGACATATTTTTTTTGATAAAATACGCTATTATGACCGAAAGCCCGATATGTATCAGAATAGCAAGAAGTCTCTCCGTTCCCGCAGCAAAAAAGGAAGAGATCGGTTGAGATGAAAGGGTTTCGGCTATCGTTTTATATTGCTCTGTATTGGGAAGCGAATTTGTGTTTATCATTATGCTTACAATTAGATTTACTATGACCGATATGCCCGTGTAGGCGATCGTCTCACTTAAGCCGTGACCGAAGCCGGTTCCGAGCGCCGAATTGAAACGTATATTCTCTTTTACGGCGAATTTCAGTATCAGAAATCTTGCCAATGTATCAAAAAATCCTCTTGTAAACGAAAGAAAAAGAGCAAATAATATGGGATTGTTGTTCGCAAAATCGGCAAACCGGTCCTGTGTGCTTAAAATCAGAAGCAAAGGGTCTCGTATAATTATCTGCGCAACAAAACAACTGAAGAGACCGAGCAGAATAAACCTGTTCATCGATCCTGTTTTGTCTTTTTTTATAAGGTATATCCACACTCCTATGGGGATCACGAGAGAACATATTGCCGAAAAAATAATGCCGGCAAAAAGTATTGGAGAAATCATCTGCGGCTCCGATCGTAATTTATTATTTATATTGTATCACAAATAAAGATTTATTGCAATAGCATTATTAAATTTTGTCAGTTAAAACAAGGGATGCCCGACTTTTGCCGGACATCCCTTTATGGAGGTACTGAATGAAAAGTTTTATCTGTCCATGAAAGCGTATATAGCTATCGCAAGGTCTTCTCTTGTCATTGCTGTCAGAGGATGTATATTGTTTTGACTGTCAGCATCGAAAAGTCCTGCTTCATCCGCTATCATCAGATAGGGGGCGTATCCTTCGGTAATGGAATCCGCATCTTTGTAATCTGCTTTAAAAAGACCGGTCAGAGCTGCTGTCGCTCCGTATTCGGATGCTCTTATGATCGTTTTTGCAACATCCTGTTTTCTCATGATAAGATCGGGTGATTTTTCGCCTGCGTCAACAAAACCGTAGTATACGGCTTCTCTGTAGATCGAATCGGTATAATCATCGTTTATATTTTCAACAGAGTATCTGCAGCCCATTGAATTGAGCAGGAAAACTATCATATCGAGCTGCGTAAGAGTCTTTTTCGGCTCAAACGAGGTTCCGCCGAACGAAATGCCGTATGCCGCAAGTTTGTTTATTTTTTCGGGGTATCTGCATTCGTTGATATCCGAATAAACAGCGATTTCGGAGTTAATGCTGTAATCGTATTTCAGCAATTCACCGTCTTTCGCTTTGACTGCATAAGTTTTTCCGTCATTTGTAAGGATATATGCTGTTTTGAACGAGTAAACATAACTTCCGCCCCAGCCTGCGTTTATATAGGGTCTGAACTCAGGCGCTTTGTCGTCAATTGCAACCGGGATCGTTATATATTGGAGCTTCGGTGTAAAGTCGGATGTAAATATTTCAAGCGCTTTTTCTGCAGAAATAATGCCGTCCGCGCTTTCAAATTCAACACCGTCCGTCCACCATTTTTCAAATGAATTGATCGTGCCGTCGATCGAGTTTACAATAACGGAAAGAGAGTTGCTTTCAAGAGGATAACCGTTTACGGTATTTGTAAAGGTGTAATTTGCGGTTGTGTTGTTGCCGTTTATATATGTGTTTGTCAATGCTGACGCACCGAATTCATTGGGAAAATTCTTTTTAAGAAATTCTTCGCCGACGCTGAGAGTATCAACTTTTCTCTTGCCGCTGTCATAATCTTTTTCGTTTACGTAAGGCATAGAGGTATAGTAGTTTTTCAGCTCGCCTGTTTTGCCGTCTGCCGTAACATACTTTCTTATATAATAGATCTGCTTGCCGTTTGATGTGTTTTCTTTGAATGCGCTGGCAGACATTCCTATCTCCGAACCTCTTGTTACACGTTTTGTAAAATAAAGAGATGTGGTTACCTCATCGGTATCGGTGTTTCTGGTGTAGCTTGAATTAGCGATTTCAAAATACTGAAGACCGAATTCAGGATATTTCTCCGTTATTTTGAGCGCTATTTTTTCGGGAGACAGAACATCCTTCATTTTTTCGATATTGTCGAGTTCTACCTGCGTCAAAGTATATGACTTCATATCGGGCTCTGCAGCAGGTGCCTCTTCCATCACTTCCATGTCATATGATGAGTTTGTTGTATTTGCAGTGCCTCTGCCGAAAACTTCTTCATAAAGCTTGTTTCTGTCTACGGTGTCACCTGTCAGCGCGTCAAAATACCAGTCGCCTGTCGGGCTGAAGCGGTATTGAAGCTGTGCTTTCGGATGAAGATGCTCCGTGTCAGATTCGTCATAAACGATATAATATTTGAGCGTGCTTTCAAATTTCCCCGAAAGTGCTTTGAAGGCGTTGCTTTCTGCATATATGGTGCTTGCGGAAGGATAACCGCCGAAATATGAATCATTGAAATCGTTTCTTGAAAAGCTGGTAACTTCAAGAGTATTCGAATCTACCGTAATACTGAGATTTATCGGAGTTTCAAGACCGTTTACTGTAAGAGTTGCATAAAAATAATAAGATGATCTTCCGAGAGGAGAGAGAATATCTTCATTGAATTGTTCGCCGATAACAAAACTTTCAGTTTCGTTTAATACTCTGCGCAAAAAACGCTTGACAGATCCAACGGCGTCTTCTCTTGATGCTTTCTGGAATTTCGGATTGTAAAATCTGTTGTATGCGCTGTAGGAATTGGACGAGTTGTTGTGATAATACTTGTTGTAGCGGATCACAGTCCCGTCTTCTGCCGCGGTAACATTTATATCGTTGTCTTCATTTGACCAGTAAAGATACCACATACGGTTCGTAACGCTGTCTGAAAAATTGCCGTTAAATGATGTGTATTCGTCACCGATACCGATAGTATTTCTTACGGAAAGCGTTATTTCCGCAAGCTTCTGGTCGATTTCGGCGCTGTCTGTAACTTCGGTCGACGGCGTTGAAACAACATGACCCGGATATACGATAGTCGTATACTCTTTGTCGGGCTCGTCGATCTCAATGATATCGTATTCAGCTTCCACAGGCTCTTCTATCAGCTGTTCGGGTTCCGCCGAAGTTGCTGCGCAAAGAGCCGAAGACATTGCAACAGCAAGCGCCGCGGCAACGATTTTTTTGTGCACTTTCATAATATCCTCCTTAAAACGTTTAAAAGAATGGTATCGAAAAAAATATTTTGCTGTTTGATTTGTTAGACGGAAACAATTAAAAAATGTTCCGTAAAATAAAAAAATTTATTGACCGCACAGTTTTTTGAAAACGGTTGACAAATTATCATCGGTGTGGTATACTCATTATTATAATACAAATGAAAGATGATTGCAATATGACGAGCAAGGAAAAATTTGTTAAATTTATGACAGAATGCGGAGTTCTGACTTTCGGAGATTTCACTCTTAAAAGCGGAAGAAAGGCTCCTTACTTTATCAATACGGGCAACTATCGCACAGGAGCTCAGCTCGCGAAACTCGGCGAATTTTACGCAGACACGATAAAAGAAAACGATCTTTGCGCAGATACTCTTTTCGGTCCCGCATATAAAGGTATACCGCTTGCGGTATGCGCGTCTCAGGCGCTTTTTTTGAAATACGGTATCGAAACGGGATATTGTTTTGACCGCAAGGAAGCAAAGGATCACGGCGAGGGCGGCGATTTTGTAGGTGCAAAACTGAAAAACGGCGATCGGATTATCATTATAGAGGATGTTATGACATCCGGCAAAGCCCTCAGGGAGGTCCTTCCGAAGCTAACCACGGCCGCTGATATCAAAATAACAGGCATGGTCATAACTGTAGACCGTATGGAAAAAGCTCTTGACAGTAATCTCAGCGCAGTTCAGTCTGCAAAACAGGACTTCGGTGTTGATGTTTACTCCATAGTTACTATCAATGATATAATCTCTTCGATCGAAAGCGGCGCCGTTCCGGGTATGGAATACCTTGACGCCATGAAAAAATATCGCGATACTTACGGCGTTGAATACTGATTGTCCCGTATTATTATGTATATTTTTTTGTGTTCACGAAAATTTTACAAAATACACCTTGACATTTCACGCTCTTTGTAATATAATATTTAGGCGATTGCGGGTGTAGTTCAGTGGTAGAACCCTAGCCTTCCAAGCTAGTTGTGCGGGTTCGATTCCCGTCACCCGCTCCATGGTCCTGTGTGAAAGCACAGGATCTTTTTTTATATAAAAATAAAGTAATGCGATAAGTTTTGTATTGCAATTTTCCATGTTATTTGTTATAATGTAAAAAAAAAGAGGATGAGGAAGGCGAAAAATGTATTCTGTTATTCACGGTATACTCTGCGACCGCAAAGGCGGAGATATTTTTACCTGTTTCGGACCGTTTCACATCTGCTTTATACTTTTTATATTCGCTCTGATTTGCGTTGTCAGCATCCTTATTAAAAATAAAAGCGCCGCAATCAGAGAAAAAACATGCGATTTTTTTATTTCCGCAGCGTTTGCTCTTTATATTGCCGACTTTTTTCTCATGCCATTTGCTTATGAAGAAATCGATATCGAAAAACTTCCGTTTCACGTTTGCACCGCAATGTGCGTGATGTGCTTTCTGAGCAGGCACGTCAAATATCTTTCTGAATTTAAGACGAATTTTGCCTTGCTCGGCTTTATATCAAATTTAGTCTACCTTATTTATCCTGCGGGCGTAATGTGGCATGCCGTCCATCCGTTTACATACCGTGTTGTTCAAACTCTTTTGTTCCACGGCGTAATGACTGCATACGGTTTTTTAACGATCGTTTTTGAAAATGGATTTTCCGTCAAAAACTTCCGTAAAGACATTGCGGTCCTTGTTGGTATGACACTGTGGGCACTTTTGGGCAATTTCCTTTACAATGGCTCCGCAGGCAGTTATTCTGCGAATTACAACTGGTTTTTTGTCACAGCAGACCCATTCGGAATTCTCGATAAAAGCGTTTCAGTCCTTATTATGCCGTTTTTAAACATCATAATATTCTTTGCGGCTGAAATGCTGGTTTATTTTATTTATTATTCGGCAAAGCGCGTGCTGTCAAAAAAAGATCATAATTAAAGGAGAGCATTATGAAAGGTGCATGTAATTTCAGCAGGGAGCTTTTGAAAAAAACAGTTCCGTCAATGTCGTTCAATGGCGGTGATATCACCGCATGGCAGAAAAGATCGAGGGAAAAGCTGATCGAACTTCTCGGAATAAATAAAATAGAAAAATGCGATCCGGCTTTGCAGATCGAATACACGCAAAAAATCGACAGTGCGACCGAAATACGCTTTAATTTTCAGAGCGAAGAGGGGTACCGCGTTCCCTGTCATCTGCTTTTGCCCGACGGAGTAAAAAATCCCCCTGTTATGATCTGCCTTCAGGGACACAGCAAGGGTATGCATGTTTCGCTGGACAGAACCGTCTATCCGGGCGAAGAAAAGGCTTCTCTTGTTGGCGGTGACCGCGATTTTGCGATGAGGGCTTTGCGTGAAGGTTTCGCGGCAATAGCATGCGAACAAAGAAATTTCGGCGAATGCGGAGGCACGGCGAACGGTCCCGCATGTTACGAGGAAAGCATGAATGCTCTTCTCATGGGAAGAACTACTATCGGTGAACGCGTGTGGGATATCATGCGACTGATAGACGTTCTTGAGTCCGATTTTTCGGACAAAACAGATATAAACTGCATATGTATTATGGGTAATTCCGGCGGTGGCACGGCAACAGCATATACAGCAGCGCTTGACAGCCGCCTCGTTCTTGCAATGCCTTCCTGCGCAGTCTGCTCATACAAAGCCTCTATCGGGGCTATGAATCACTGTTCATGCAATTATGTTCCGCATATAATGGAATATTTTGATATGGGCGATCTTATTTGTATGGCTGCTCCCACCGCCTATATACAGGTGAACGGGGATGCGGATCCCATATTTCCGATTGACGGCGCAAAAGAAGTGTTCATTCAGGGCAAAAAAGCATACGATGCGCTTGGTGTTTCAGATAAAATCGTTCATGTGATCGGAAAAGGAGATCATCGCTTTTTTGCAGATGATTCATGGCCTTTTGTCCATAAATTTACAGGCAGGTAAAAAAATGAAGATACTCTTTCTCGGAACCGGTGCCGCAGACTGGCCGGCAGAAAAACCGTCTGACGCAAAAGAACACAGAAGATTATCGTCTGCTCTCATAGACGATACATTGCTGATAGATCCCAACCAATGTGTTTTCGACGCATTGAAAGAATACGGCAAAGATCCTGCAAGAATAAAATATATTATCAATACTCACCCTCACAGCGACCACTATTGCGAAGAAACCGAAAAAGAGCTTGAGAAAAGCGGCGCGGTTTTTATTCCGTTTTACGCCGGTGAGGAAAAAAACGTCGGTAAATATACCGTAAGAGCGTATGAGGCAAATCATTCGACCGCTGATTTGCCTGTCCATTTTATTATTTCAGACGGCATCAGAACCCTTTTTTACGGACTTGACGGCGCATGGCTGTTATACGGTGAAGTTCAGGCAATAAAAAAGTATCGTCCGGATCTTGCCGTATTAGATGCTACAGTAGGGTTTATAGACGGCGACTACCGTATTTTTGAGCATAATGATCTGTATATGGTTCTTGAAATGAAAAAATCACTTGAAAAATACATAGGCACATTCTGCATAAGCCATATGGCAAGAACACTTCATCAGGATCATAAGGCTCTCAGCGAAAAAATGAACGGATACGGCGTAAAAACTGCTTATGACGGAATGGAATACGAATTATGATCATATAAGAAGTCCCGAATTTATTTCGGGACTTTTACCTATTGCAAATATTTTTACGATATGTTATAATAAACAAAATAAGAGAAATAACGAGAGGAGCACAATATGAAGCTTAACTACAAACGAATTATTCTTGTTGGTATGGCGTTTTTCCTTATTTCCGCATTCTGGCAGGCATATGACGCGATAATACCGCTTATTTTAACGAATCATTTCGGACTTCCTCAAACGGTATCAGGCGTGATCATGTCTCTTGACAATATTCTTGCAGTTTTTATGCTGCCGATCTTCGGCGCGATCTCCGATAAGGTCAATTCACGTTTCGGCAGAAGCACGCCTTTTATTTT
>JAEEGF011488810.1_pt1 | contig 21333 bp, 21 predicted proteins | sample 9134171 | NCBI WGS metagenome assembly JAEEGF01 (sample SAMN16246542, study PRJNA631951) | gut metagenome | biome: gut microbiome; feature: rumen; material: AP-attached | host: Bos | place: Iran: Karaj | collected 2018-10 | reverse complement strand
AGATCGCTGCCAACTGTGAGACCCGACAACAGAATCATCTTTTCGGCCAGGTTTGCAATCTTTACAGGCTGACCCATATCGAAAATAAAGATTTCGCCGCCAGTACCCATATTTCCTGCAATCAGCACAAGCTGGCAGGCTTCGGGAATTGTCATGAAGAAACGTGTTATTTCGGGGTCTGTAACAGTAATTGGGCCACCATTTTCTATCTGCTTGCGGAAACGTGGAATTACCGAACCATTTGAACCCAAAACATTGCCGAATCGAGTTGTAATGAACCGGGTAGAAACATTTTCGCAGTTATTGAGCGACTGCGTGTATATTTCGGCTATACGTTTGCTTGCTCCCATGACATTTGTCGGGTTCACAGCCTTGTCGGTACTTACCATAACAAACTTCCATGCACCATACTTGACAGCAGTATCTGCCAGAATCTTAGTGCCCATCACATTGGTTATAACGGCCTCGGCAGGATGGGTTTCCATCATCGGAACATGCTTGTATGCCGCCGCATGGTATACTATCTCAGGCTTATACTTTTCGAATACCTGGTCGACAAGCTGCCTGTCGCGCACATCGCCTATTACAATCTCTATGTTACTGAATTTATAGTCCTCGCGGATCTCAAGTTCAATGTCATACAACGGCGACTCGGCGCAGTCGAACAATACAATCGACTTAGGGCTGAACCTAGTAAGCTGCCTTACTATTTCGCTACCTATCGAACCGGCGGCACCAGTAACCATAATCACTTTACCACCAATGTTGCGATTCATTTCATCGGGGTCGATATGAATTTCGGGGCGCTCAAGCAGGTCCTCTATTTTGAACTTTCGAATCTGATTTACCGACAATTCGCCATTCACCCAAGTCGACACTTCGGGAATAGTGCGCACATCTACATTATGCGCAAGGCAAATATCAAGCACAAAGTTCTTGCGGGCCACCGACAGACTTCGTTCTGATATAATGAGGGACGACACGCTTTTTTCCTCGATAATGCTTTCCAAGTCCTTGATATGGAGTATCCTGATTCCATCGATTTTGTTACCCGCCACCCTTTTGTGATGCTCTACAAAACCGACAACCCTGTACTGCGATCTGCGGTCACGTTCAATAGCACGCTTAGTTGTCTGCGCCAGGTTTCCCATGCCGTATATCAGAACATTATTGAACTCCCTCTGCTGGGTGTTGTAGTCGAGATACAATATCTTTATCAGCAGACGCGAGAAAATAAGGATGGATGCAGATATAAACGTATCGATTATCACAATAGATACTGGAATCATATACATCCCGACAAAAGCAAGTCCAATTAGATCGAGAAGCAGCAACGTAGCTGAGCCACAGGCTATCACTATCACAATCCTTATAATGTCGTGCATTCCCGTAAACCTTACCATTCCCGAATACGTCTTGCCAATGAGGAAAGAAACTGCACGTACTGCAATAACTATCAGTATGCCCAATGGCATTATTGCACTTTCTGTTTCGCTGATATGAAAATTAAAACGAAGGTAATATGCTAGAAAGATAGATGCAAAGCATATAACGATGTCGATTAGAAACACCACCCATCGTGGAGTGATTCGTCGCAATATGTTTATATTCGGTGTCATGATTTTCTAAGTATGATTACTCTGTGATTGTCGTTAAATAATTGCTTGAAATTATATGTTTGGCAAATGTAATTTATGCTCTCTTTATCATAAAAGCATACATGCGTGGGGTCGTTCTTGTAGTACCAGTTGTCGAAATCTGTAGATTCGTTCATAAGTTCGGTCATTATACCCAAGATTCCATTGCTGTTGAGCATGGCACAAATCTTTTCTATTTCCTTCATGGGACTGAAAAAATGCTCGAAACATTCGGTGGCAAATACGAAATCGTATTTAGCATCAGCCTTACATTCGGGAAAGAAAAACGGATCGTAATACGAGCATTGCATGCCCCTCTCCCCCACTATCTGTGCCAGAACAGGGTTAGGTCCGCAACCATAATCCAAGCCTTTCATTCCTTTGGATATGTATTGCATTGAAGGTTCTATTATACGATTCAGAAATGCCACATAACCAGCATCGCTTATGCTGTTTTGATGAAACGAATATCTTTTTTTCTCTTCATCGGGAAGTAGTCTGTCGGTTGCGTCCATATACACTAGCCCACATTTGCAGCAACGATGATAAGTGCGTCCACCAGCAGCGAACAAGTTTTCATCGGGCATATTGCATAATGGACAATTCATGGCTATTCGTCGTTTTCGGCAAGTTCAACACGCAAGCCCATGTCCATAATACCGACAAGGTTTTCGACACGCATTGCCTGATTATATTCCACATGGTATTTTCCCGGGATTGCAAAACGCACATTCTTCTTCCACAATATCTGTTTATCCCAAATATCGCCGAGTCCGCTTCCCTGCCACTTTCCGTGTTCGTCGGCAAGCACGCACTCGATAGTATCCACTGCCTTTTGCCCGCTTGGTGCCCACGAATCAATAAAAAGCCACAAGTTGCTGTATGGATACTGGTTTGCATGCCTAACATTAATATAAACATCGTGCAATGCAGTGGTGTCGGTTATCTCGAACTCATACCTCAACGGCGAAGAACTATTCCATGTATAGTCCTCAACTTCAACGTACTCTTCGTACACCTTACGTCCGTCACACGAAGAAAGTCCCGCCAACACAGCAACTGCCAATAATACAATCAATTTTCTCATGGCTATTCGTTTTTCTCCGGTACGGAATTATTATTGTTTTCCTGTGTCGGGTTTTCCTCGGCAGGTTTATTCTGCTTCTTTCCCCTATTGCGATTTTTGTTCTTCGATTTCGGTTTCTTTGCCTTGTCGAAACGCGTGATGCTCTCGGAGTTAAGTTCGTCGGTATAAGAAATTGAACGAGAACCGGTTTTCTCCATTTCAAATACATTCTCAGGCAAAATACCTTTTCTGTTCTGCTCAATTATACTCTTTACAGTATCCACGTCAAGGATTTTTACTGTCGGGATGTCGTTGATGCGAACCTCGTAGTACATCTGTCGCTTGAAAATATCGTTCTTGATATGATGAGCATCGCCTTCCTTTGTCCTGAGAACCGAAGCATTTTCTGGAAAATCCTTACGGGCATCAAGATATACGCCAAGTTCGTAGTTGAGACAGCATTTCAATTTACTGCACTGTCCGGCCAGTTTCTGCGGATTAAGGGTGAGTTCCTGCAAACGGGCCGAAGTCGTGGAAACCGAATTAAAATCTGACATCCATGTAGTACAGCAAAGTTCCCTTCCGCATGGTCCGATTCCGCCAATTCTGCCGGCTTCCTGACGTGCACCGATCTGCTTCATTTCGATGCGGATATGGAATTCTTCGGCCATACGCTTAATAAGTTCGCGGAAATCGACACGCTCTTCGGCGATATAGTAGAAAATAGCCTTGGTCTTGTCGCCCTGGAATTCGGTGTCGCCGATTTTCATCGACAAGTTCAGTTCTTCGGCAAGTTCGCGAGTGCGAAGCATCGTCGGACGTTCGAGTGCTATGGCCTCCTGCCATTTCTTGATATCGTTGGCACGCGCTTTACGGTAAATTTTCTTGACGTCGGCGAGCCTAAGGTTTTTCTGCTTGCGCATCTGATAGCAAGCTATCTGTCCTATTGCCGAAACTATACCTATGTCGTGTCCAGGTGAGGATTCCACAGCAACAATGTCGCCGACCTGCAATGGCAAGTCGAGGTTATTCTCGTATATGCCCTTGCGTGTATTTTTGAATCTAACCTCAACATAGCGCGATTGCGAAAGCGGATCGTTTATATCGGACAGCCAATCGTACACGTCGAGCTTGTTGCAGCAGCCTTTTGCCGAAAACGTGCAGTTGCCATCATCGCAATTGTCTATTGGGGTGCTTATAATCCTGTCTTCCATTCTATTTACGTATTATTTTCATTAGGTTGAACGCTGTATCGGTAAATATTATCTCCGAATTGCCATTACGCTCAATCTGGTAATATGAATCGTTAAAAATTGTTGTATATGAATCAATGTTCCTTTCGTTAATGCAACGAGAAAAGTTCACAGAAAAGTCTTCTTCCTCCTTTGTCAGATAGGCGACATCGGCATTGACATTTCTTACAAAGTTCTCCCTTACCATTATCAGGCAGTAGTTGATAAAACTTTTCTGGCGTTCGCGCGACAATTTCGAAATTGACTTTGCAAAGTCGAATGCCGAAACCACGTCGTACTTGTAGCAGATTCGCATAAGCGACTTGAAGTTATCGAAGTTGAACGCATTCTCCTCGTCCTGCTCAATCTGCTGCCTTGCCTCCAAGAAACTTCCGTTGCTAATCTTCACAACGTCGGCAGCCTCAGCTTCGCTGATGCCGAACTTCTCGACAAGAGCCATCCGCAAAGGTTCGTCGGCAATACCCAGCACCTTGACAGGCTGCGTACGCGACTGTATTGTCGGCAAAATATCCTCGCGATTGTTGCTCACAAGCATGAATACTGTATTTAGAGGCGGCTCTTCTAGCACCTTCAGGATCTTGTTGGCGCATTCTGTATTCATTTTCTCGGGCAGCCAGATTATCATTACCTTGTAGTCGGACTCATAGGTTTTCAAGCTGATCTTTTTGATAATTTCCGACGATTCGGCCGCATATATCTGGCATTGCTTGTTTTCGCTCTGCAGGTTGTTTGTCCAGTCGCGGTACGAAAAGTACGGACTCTTGTTGACCATTGGACGCCACAAGTCGATATACGTATCGCTTACCGCCTTGTTCTGCGAACTCGACGATGTGATATACGGGAATACGAAATGCAAGTCGGGATGTATGAGTTTTTCGTACTTAAGGCAACTGGGGCAATGTCCACAACTGTCGTTTTCCTCCTTGTTTTCGCACGAAAGATACTGGGCAAACGCAATCGCCAACGCCATCTTTCCGACACCAGGTGCGCCATAAAACAAATAGCTGTGGCTCACGCGGTTGTCCTTGTACGCCTGCACGAGCCTGCTCTTGATTTCATCTTGTCCTATAACGTCCTTGAATCTCATTAGTCAAATTCGAAAACAAACTGCAAATATAGATAAAAATCCCGACTTAAATGGCAAGGTTTCAAATTCTAATTTTTGATTACAAAAAAAGAGATGAGCGAAAACTCATCTCTTTGTACCCGGGGCCGGGGTCGAACCGGCACTCCAGTGAAGGAACTGGTGTTTGAGACCAGCGCGTCTACCGATTCCGCCACCCGGGCATTCGGTATGCCTTTTGGGACTGCAAAAGTACTACATTTTTTTGATTTCAAAGCATTTTTTTTGATTTTGTGAAAACAATTTAGACAACACACTGAAAGTAAACGAGTTAACTGATTGTAAATCACTTACTTTTTTTTGATCTTAAAACAAGTTCAAGATGACAATAAAAGGCTGTTTTTTACAAATTCAAGTATATAATCTTCTTAGTCTCGAAGAAATCCTCGTCGAAAAAGTCGGAAATATTCGTAACAGAATAGTTTTTCATACCTTTCAATTCTTCATCGAAATCCCCCCCCTTTAGGTAGATAATCGAACGCTCAGAGGAACGAGGATTCAATACGTTACGGGTCATTTTCACGAAATCGGGGAAGGCTGTAACTGCACGGCTGACTATGCAGTCGTACTTAGGTGGCAAAAGTTCGGCACGAATTTTCATGGCTTCAACATTGCCGAGCCCCAGAGACTCGTAAATGCCCTTTACCACCTTGATTTTCTTTTCGATGCTATCGACAAGCGTGAACTTTGTTTCGGGGAACATTATTGCAAGCGGAATACCAGGGAATCCTCCACCAGTGCCCACATCAAGGACAAGTTCACCAGCCTTGAACTGCTTCACTTTCGCTATAGCCATCGAATGCAATATGTGATGCACAAAAATATTGTCGGTGTCCTTACGGCTTACCACATTGATTTTTTCGTTCCACTCGCGAACAAGAGATTCCAAACCGACAATCTTTTCAACCTGACCATCAGTAAGTTCTGGAAAATATTTTCTAATCTTTCCTTGCATCCTTCGACAAATTTACAAGTTTAATTTTAGCCTGATGTATCCTGTTCTTAACAACCTGAAGGGTAACACCTAGTTCGCTGGCAATCTCCTCGTACTTCATTCCCGCGCCCTTCATCAGAAGTATTTTCTGCTCGTACTCGGAAAGCCGCCCCAACAGAGAATCGAAATAGGCCTGCCTTTCTTTTTCGATAAGCGAAGTTTCGGGAGTACTATTATCGGTAATCGCAATAGACTCACTATTTTGCGGCTGCGGCAGGTTGTATCTTTTACACCAGTCCAAGTATGTATTTTTGGCAATTGTGAATACCCAAGTGCGAAAACTTGCCTCGCGCTCTTCGTCGTATGTGTCCATCGACTTCCATATCTTCTGCAACGACATGATTGTCACATCGTCGGCATCGTCGCTTTGACAACCGCGCGAAACAAGGAAATTCTTTATCTCCATCTGGTAACGTCGAAACAAGCACGAACTTGCCATTTCGTCGCCAGCCACTACCAACGCCCGAAGTCTTAGGTCGTCGTACTCTTCTAGTTCGTGAGTTCTTTTTACCATTCTGTTTCCCGATTAAAGATTTTGTAAACTAACAATGTGAAATAAAAAATCGGCGCAAAGATATCAAATATCAGTGACATAAATAAATGGAAATCGGTTTTTGTCAACTTGCAAAATCTTGCAAGCGAAAACATCGCCAAAAGAAGCCGCACGACAACAAAGGCAAGTGCGATTTTCCAGTTGACGAACAACATTGCTATAGCCACAGCAAAGAATAATGCCCGCGTAACTATCTCGCCACCAGACAAGAATTTGTCAAGAATGCTATACCTTGCCGATGTTGAAACGTGTCTCGACTTTTGGTGCAACAGATTTCCAAAGCTATCCTTGGCGGGCGAAACGGTTTTTGACTCAGGCAAAATGCATACGGTTGGACGGATATGTTTTGCGGTCTCCCTCACGAAAAGGTCGTCGTCACCAGATGCAATGTCGGAATGCGAACTGAAACCGCCAATGGTATCCCAAAGTTTCCGTGAATATGCAATGTTTCGCCCCACGGCCATATAGGCGTGCCCTAGCGAGGCAAATCCGAGGTATTGCATGGCAATAAGCGCTGCATCATACGATGAAAAACGAGCAGAGAATGTTCTTCCCGACAGTTCTCCATAGCCTATCACAAGCGGATTTACCTCATCGAAGCGCGACATCATTCCAGCAAGCCAAAACTCCGAAAAAGGACGGCAATCAGCATCGGTAAAAACCAAATGTCCGTAGGTGGCAGCGCGGATACCGCACGAAAGAGCGGATTTCTTGCCGGAGCCGCTGTTCTTGACTAGTTTTATATGTGGAAATGTTGCCGCCAATTCGACAATATAATCGGAAGTGCCGTCGGTGGAATTGTCGTCGGCAATCACGATTTCAAATTCAGGATATTTCTGACTGATTACGTATTGTAAGTTCGATTTTAGGTTTTGCAATTCGTTTCTGCAGGCTATTATCACAGAAACGGGGGGCACGTCATCCTTATGACTCTCTTCATCTTTCCGCATCACAACAGCAGGCAGTATGTAGAAGACCGCCTGAATGAGAAGCAGAAGCAATAATATGGAAGAAAGAATGATGAGAGGCATTTCCCTTACTTATACAGTTTCTTCGATTCCTCCCAGATTTCATCCATTTCCGCCAATGTCATATCCTTGAGGTCGCGACCTTGCTGTATGGTCTTTTCCTCAAGGTAGCCGAAACGGTTCTTGAACTTGCGGTTGGTACGTTCGAGGGCTGTGTCGGGATTTACGCCATAGAGACGTGCGGCATTTATCACCGAGAAGAGCAAGTCGCCAAATTCGGCCTCAATCTTGTCCTGATTGTCGGAAATTGCAGTTTCGAGAAGCACCTCGTTGTATTCCTCGTTGAGTTTGTCCCACACCTGCTCGCGCTTGTCCCAATCAAAGCCAACGCCACGCGCCTTATCCTGCATACGGTAGGCCTTGATTATCGACGGCAAGGACTCGGGTACCCCACCAAGTACAGTCTTTTTAGGAGCTTCCTTCAACTTAATGCGCTCCCAGTTTTCCTTAACCTGCTCGGCCGTTTCTGCCTTCACATCGCCAAAGATATGCGGATGACGGAATATCAGCTTCTCGCAGATGCCATGAATGACATCGTACAACTCAAACTGGCCGTTCTCCTTGCCTATCTTGGCATAAAACGCCACATGAAGAAGCACATCGCCAAGTTCCTTCTTTACCTCGTCGGCATCGTTGTTCAACAACGCATCCGAGAGTTCGTACACTTCCTCTATCGTCTGTATGCGTAGGCTTTCGTTTGTCTGCTTGCGGTCCCACGGACATTTTTCGCGCAGCTCGTCGAGTATTTCAATTAATCTCTGAAATTCCTTTAAAGTCTTTTCCATTGTGCAAATTTCTTTTCACAAAGGTAATGCTTATTTGCGAGTTCTGCACCCGAATTTCATATAGTATTGATAAAATGTATTTTATTTCTTCCTATTCGTCTCTTCCAGCAACGTAACCACGCCACTTTTCGATGCACTTTGTCATATCTTCGGGAAGTTCCGACTCGAAATACAATTCCTTTTTGGTTACTGGATGAATAAATCCGAGCGATTTGGCATGCAGAGCCTGACGAGGAAGAATCTTAAAACAATTTTCGACAAACTGCTTGTATTTTGTAAAGGTTGTACCTTTTAGAATCTGGTCGCCACCATATTCCCAATCGTTGAACAGTGGATGTCCGATATGCTTGAAATGAACTCTTATCTGATGAGTGCGACCTGTCTCTAGGCGGCATTCCACAAGATTCACATAACCCAATCTTTCGAGCACTCGCCAATGCGTTATAGCCTCCTTGCCATAGTCGCCATCAGGAAATACGTCCATAATCTTGCGGTTCTTGAGGTTGCGTCCGACATTGCCAATAATTGTACCCTCGTCCTCGGGCATATTGCCCCACACAAGCGCATTGTATGCACGCTTGCAAGTGTGGTAGAAAAATTGAGTTGCAAGACCTTCGCGTGCCACCTCCGACTTTGCCACTACAAGCAGACCCGATGTATTCATGTCGATTCGATGCACTAGTCCGGGACGGAAAGTCTCTGCATTGAACATTGGCAAATCCTTGAAACGGTATGCAAGCGCATTTACAAGAGTGCCCTCAAAATGTCCGAAACTCGGATGAACAACCATTCCCGGTGCTTTGTTCACTACAATAAGGTCGTCGTCCTCGTAGACGACATCGAGAGGCAAGTCCTGCGGCACAATGCCAGTCTCTCGCTTGGGGAACGACAGCATTATCTTTATGTCGTCGTTGGGTTTTATCTTGTAACTGCTACGTACAACCTTGCCGTTTACATATACGCATCCACCTTCGGCGGCATTCTGTATGCGGTTGCGCGAAGTGTTAGGAAGACGGATTGACAAATATTTATCTATACGCATCGACTTCTGGCCAGGCTCAACCTCCAGATGCTTGTGTTCGTACATTTCGCCACCTTCCTCAACGACTTCAACATCGTCGCCAAGTTCAAGTTCGTCTATATCTTCGAGTTCGTCAAGTTCGTCAAAATCCTTCATACTATTGTACTATCGCATTATCAGTATTTTAACCGTCTCAAACACCTTGTTTTCGGAATATGGACGTACAAAATATGCACCTTCGGGCAAACTGCTGACATTTATCACATTTTCGATACCCGACTGCATCACAACACGACCAAGATTATCGTATATCATAACTCCGCTGAAATCAGTTTCTGTCTCGATGGTAATCTCGGAGGATGCAGGATTTGGATAAATGCTGCACTGCGGAACAATATGTTCAACCGGGACATCAGCATCTTGTCGAAGTTCGTAGCCGAAAACTGGGCGTATCATAAGCGCTCCCGAAATTATCGAATTTTGCCATGTGCCCGACACGTTAATGAAAATTTTGCCATGTGCATCATTTTCTGTATCGAGACCGCAGTTGAGCATATCGTTTGTTGTCTTTATCCAGCCAATGTAGAACGGTCCGTTGATAACCACAGCCGTATCGAGCGGATAATATACATATCCGTTGAGTTCGTTTGAAAACGACGGACGAACGCCCAAACGGCTTACAATTGTATCGCCGGGGATTCCGCTGTTGTCCTCCCACACGGTAAGGTAGAAATATTTCACATTGCCATCGTTTTGCGTACGGTTGAAATAAATGTAAACGCCATAAAGCGTATCGGTCATATAAGGCTCGAACTTGTATGCCAAGCAGGCGTTTGCTGTTCCTTGCCCCGCAATTCCGTAGCCTTTCTCTGCAGTTCCGTCATCGTAAGCGTAGTAGTTCTTGAACTCCTGATAAAATCTAACTGTGTCGTTCCAGCGATAATAATCACGAACTTGTGCCACATCGGTCTTTAGGTTAGCTCTTATAAGGAAAGTAGCAGAATCTTCGTTCAAATAATTTTCATCGTTGAAGAAATAGCAGAACTTCTTGGTATAGGTAATTTCTTCGTTAGCCCCAGCATTTTCGCTATCATCGCCACAATGATATGCAAAATAAGTACTCGTCGGTATAAGCGACGATGTTTCTTCCTTGTCGAAAACATCGTACTGGCGGTTGATGTTGTGGGTTGCATCCTGCAAATTGGCATATCTGAATGTTATAGAGTCGTGAACCGCCTCTCGCCCCTTGTGGAGGAAATGCTTCCATGGTGCCTGCCTATAATCTTTCAAGAACGGTCCGACATTCTTAATCATTGCGACATCTTCGATAATTGTATCGTTGCAGGTACGGTTCGCATCAAGAATTATAAAGTCAAGGTTCCACTGATCAACATTGCTCTGCCAGCTCGGTTCATAGTTTGAACTGATGCTCACGTAGTTGACAAAACGGAAACGGAAACCTTTCTTCAGCCATACCGAATCGGTAATTGGCAACAGCACCTGCTCGAAATTGTTCATGACAGCACCGCCAGCAGCCTTCCAAACGCTACGCCATTCGTCATCGGCAACAGAATAAAACTGCAATATGAGCGAATCACGGAACTCAGGCACATTGCCGTTGCCACCACACTGGTAGAAAAAGCTAAGGTATATCGAATCAGATACATTACGCTGCAAATTTATCGGCTTCGAAGTCAAAAAATCGGAAACATCCGACATTCCAAAAGGCAAAGTCGGATAAACATTGCCATGCTCGTCGAGGGCATCGAGAGTAGCAACCCCTATCGAAATAGGGTTTTTACCACACGAACTATTTACAAAAGCATACTTGTCCGTCCACTTCGACGAATCGGGATACATGTACGATGACGAAAAATCGTCGAAGAATGGTAGTTCGAGGGTGTCGGAAATTGCAACCTTATATCCGTATTTTTCGAAGTAGCGCACACTGTAGTCGCTAAGTGCAGGATTTCCGCAGTCGATGACAACCTCCTGCGAATAAATGCTGACTGCACAAATGGCAAGTATCAATATGGCGACTATCCTTTTCATACAACGACTTTTATTTTATTCATCAAAATTAGTGCCACTGGTTTCGGGAGCTGAGGACTCATCCAATTTGCTCATTTCTTCGAGTGTGGAAACTTTTTCCTCCTCTTCCTCGTCTTCTTCCTTCGAATTGGGGTCGCGACCAGCAACCACAAAATCGATGCGCGAACCCTGCTTTATTTCAGTTCCAGGCTCTATAGGACGCCCCTTGTACAACTGCTTAAGCACTATATTGACAACGTCACCGTCCCTTTGCCATTTCACATTACCTTTCTTAAGTTTTGCATGTTTCAATCTTACATCAAGCACCTTATACTGCTCACCAACAAACGACGGCATTCTGACCAAAATTTCATCTCTGGTGTTTATCTTCATATACACCGTACGTCCATGCTTAACAAGCGATTCCCTCACAGGATTCTGCTCTACTACTACGCCTTTTGGTAACGAGTCGATGAATAGTGTATCTACAATCTCGTATCCGAAGCCTTCTTCCTTGAGCATTTCAATAGCTTCGTCGGCATCCATACCCACAACAGTCGGCACCGTCACCGAATCGCCATGACGAGTACAGGACTTCAAGCTAACCATCAAAATCACTACGGCCAGCACAAAAAAGAGAATAATTCCTAGTATATTGAACCAGAATGCCTTACTTAATATAAAGTTTAAAAATTTCTTCATGACAATCAAAAAAAATCGAGCCGTAAAGTTAATACTTTTTATTGAATCTACAGCGCAAAAAATGCAATACTGACATCGCACATATAACGCAAAAAATGGGTTTAAATTATGAATAAAATAAATTATTTTTGCGCCAAATTGCAAACTTATGGCAGAACGACCGATGCTAATATGCGGACCATGCAGTGCAGAAAGCGAGGAACAGGTTTTTTCAACTGCGCAGCAGCTCAAAGAACTTGTCGCTCCCGATTATTTCCGCGCAGGAATATGGAAACCTCGCACTCGTCCCGATTCTTTCGAGGGTGTAGGCGAAACTGGACTTGCATGGATGAAGCGCGTGCAGGACGAACTTGGCATTCCCGTAATCACCGAAGTGGCCAACGCCAGCCACGTCGAGAAAATTGCAAAATACGGTTTTAAGGCGTTCTGGATAGGTGCACGCACTGTAGCCAACCCGTTTTCGGTACAGGAAATCGCCAATGCTGCAAAAGGCCTTGCATTCAAGGTTTTTGTAAAAAATCCAACAAACCCCGATATCGACTTGTGGTGCGGAGCTATAGAGAGATTTCAGAAAATAGGTTGCGATGAAATAATTGCTGTAAGCCGCGGATTTTATCCGTTTGCCGAAACAAAACTTCGCAATTTGCCATGCTGGGAAATTCCAATCGAACTTGCCCGACGTATGCCAGAGCTGAAAATCATCTGCGACCCCAGCCACATTGCCGGCGACACAAGATACATCACCGGAATTGCCCAGCAAGCACTAAACCTAAGCATGGCAGGACTGATGATAGAATCGCATTGCTGTCCGCAAAATGCATTGAGCGATAAAAATCAGCAACTTACTCCGGCAGAAGTCAAAAGCCTCATCGGCAGCCTGGAGATAAAAAAATCGGCAATCGACGACCATAATTTCGAGATGGAACTCGAAACACTACGAAGCAAAATCGATGTGCTCGACTATCAACTGATTGACGTACTAAAACAACGATTCGCCATAACAAACGAGATTGGTAAGATAAAAAAATCGCACAACGTAGCCGTCCTGCAAATCGACCGTTGGAAAAAGGTTCTGGAATCACGAAGCAAATACGCCGAAAACATAGGACTTTCGCGCGAACTTATCGCCGCACTATTCTCCGAAATACACAAGGAATCGATAAAGGAACAACAATGAGGAGATTTCTGCTTGCAAACAAGATGCAAAAGAAAGCGACAGACTAAAAGTTAAGAGTTAAAAGTCGCTGCAGGATAGTTGTGAGAACCCTTTGAACTCCTGAATGTTGAACCCAGAAACAAAAAAGCGGAATCAGATGCTGAAACAAGTTCAGCATGACCTTCCGCTTTTTTAGAAACGCGAAGCATTCAAACGCCGCAGGCATTCAAACGGCGAAGCCATTGAAACCTTAAACGTTGAACCTTGAACCCCGACGCAAAGCATTGCGCCGCTACAATCATCAAATCTTTGAACCTTATACGTTGAACCAGAAACATAGAAACGGGCGTCAGCCCATAGAAACTTGAAACTAAAAAAAGAGTCCGCGGGGAACGAACTCTTTTTTATGCAGTAAGTAATTTATGTATGTATGTGATTCCTTTATTGTTCGGCAAAAACCTTGCCAATTGTTCGCTTAATACAAATTTTAATTCTTCTTTGTCAACACCTTGCCCAATCCCTCGTTTGAAAAACCGACATCCTCGCAGTCCAACTCGGTAGCGTCAATCTTGCCAACACCTTCGTTTATGAGCTCTGCAGTCTCGGCTTTGCCCGAAATGCACACGTTTCCGACGCCTTCGTTGTCGAGGCCGACATAGTTTGCATCAAGCACTTCGATTTTGATTTTGCCAACGCCCTCGTTGTCGGCTTTCAGGCAGGAAACCGCCAGTTTGTTCAACTCTATCGAGCCTACGCCTTCATTCTTAACAATCAAAGTGTCGGCGCGAAGCGAGTCGCAGCTAATCTTGCCGACGCCTTCATTCTTTATTGACTTGCAAGTAGGCGAATATACCTTGATGCTAAATTTTTCGTCATTTCTTCCTTTGATCTTACCCAAAACATCAATGCGCAGAACGCCATTATCAACATCAGTCTCAAATCGTTCTATATATCTTTCAGGTGCAGATATTTCAACAGCAGACCTATTCGACTGCACGAAAACTATATCGCATATACCTTCATTTTCAATGGCATCGAACGATTCCAATTCGCGAATATCGACCTTTTCAGATTTGTTAGGCTGAATAGTTGCCTCGTCGTCCTTTACCGAAAAACAAATCAATACGCGAACAACCATTAGTACAAATATTACAGCTAAACCGCTGAACAATAATATATTAGTTATCTTTTTCATTTTTCTTTGCTTTTAAAAATCCATCATAATATTCTTTCAATTCACTTATATCCATTCCAAGAAGCTCCATTTCCTGAAATATGCGTGGAAGTTCACGGTTTACAAACTTTTCACGGCGCAACTCCTTTATTCTTGCAATCGCGTCCTCGGAGGCGAAGTAGCCTATACCCCTGCGGTTGGAGATAATGCCGAACCTCTGCAGGAAATCGTAGGCACGAAGCACCGTGTTGGGGTTCACCTCGAGCTGTACGCCGAGTTCGCGCACCGAAAGTATCCTGTCGTTTTCCTTCCACCTGCCCATCAGAACTTGCTCGCACACATAGTCGGCAATCTGCTGGTAGATAGCCTTTGATTCTGAAAAGTCCATACTAAGCCTCCGTTTCCTTTAATCTGAAATAACTCAAAACCCAGAAGAATGCTGTTATGCAGAGCATATATATTGACAATATCAAATTGGACTCATCAATTTTATCAATTGTTACTTCCATATCGTAGTTACATATCTTGAAAAAGATAATCGCCATAACAAATACGTACAACAAACAGAATGCAGCCTCGCAAAGCAAAGTCTTTATCACGGCAGCCTTACGGAAATATACCGAGCCGAACATCATAATTGCATTACTGAGAAGCAGGAACATATATACATGCCATCCTCGCGTGAAAACAAAATTTATTGTCTTGAATTCGAACTCGCCGTATATGAAGTAGCAGAAGAACGAACTAGCCCAAATTCCGAGGCACGAAGCTACAATAAGCAGAATCGGATAGTAGAAATGGCTGAGAATGATATTGACGGTAAGTTTTTCGCCATTGCTTGCGGGAAGCATAAGGTAGTTAGTTGCCTTTTGCGGTTTCCCGAGCATGCCGAATATGCGTCCCGAATAGAGAATGAAAAAAACGAAAAGCACTGCCCAAGAAATAGCCGAAGCTCCCAGATTTAGCGATGTCAACATTTCGACAGCGAAAATTATTGCTGCTACGATGACATCCTTTTTCCAGTTTTCGCAGAAATAACGCTTGAAAAGCAATCCGATACGATAGAATGATATATTTTTCATAGCCATACTTTTTTAATTGTTCAACTTAGTTTCCATTTCACTGGCAAACCTCGATTTGCCGTTTTCGTTTTCGGTGAAGATTTCGCGCATCTTTTCCCTTGCCGAGATTGCCGCGCAGAACAGCAGTTCCATGTCGAACTTGTCGTCGGCATCGTCGATGTGGGTGCAAACGGCCACCTTGCCGGCAATGTTGTCCTCGCTGTAGAGCACCTTGCCCTGAGACGACAGTTCGTTGTACTCATCTGCCGACAGTACCTTGAAAGTAAGGCGGTCACAAATGGTGTTGATGTCGGCATTGAGGAGAATTTCGCCACGGTCGAGCACCAGCACGGCGTCGATTACATTCTGCAGGTCGCGCACCTGATGGGTGGAGATGATGAACGCCTTGTCGTCGGTAATTGCCGATGCCACCACCTTGCGGAAGGTGCTTTTCGACGGGATGTCCATTCCGTTGGTAGGCTCGTCCATAATTAATAACTTGGTGTTGGTGGCAAGCGCAAAGCTCACGAGCACCTTTTTCTTCTGTCCGTGCGACATGCTTGTCAGTTTCTGCTCCATATCGACGATTTCAAACTGGTGCAGATAGTTTTCGAAGTCGCTGATGCTGAAGTTCGGATAGAACGGTGCGTAAATCTTTACATAGTCGCGCACGCTTACTGTCGGCACATCCATTTCCTCGGTGACGAAGTAAATGTCGGCGAGCATTTCCGGATTGCGCTTCTCTGGCTTCATTCCAAATACCGAGACCGTTCCGCTGTTACAGAAGCGAAGTCCCGAAATAATTTTCAGCAGGGTGGTCTTGCCCACGCCGTTTTTCCCAAGCAGACCGTAAATATGTCCAGCCTCGAGCGAAAGGTTCAGGTTGTCGAAGATTCTTCTCTGCGGCACATACCCGAAATTCATGTCTTTAATCTCAATCATACCTATTTATATTATAAACATTATTTTGTTTTTGTCTGTTAGTGTATTAGTGAAGTAATACACTGCAAAAGTATGCTACATTTTTATGTTGACAATGGATTATTGTTTCTATTATATAAAATGTGTGTATTCATGTATTATTTGCAATTATTTATAGACAAAATAACATGATGCTATGATGGATTATTTATCTTTCAAATCTTTATACCTATATAATAGAATCATTTTAATTATTACATTTGCGAAAACAAAAAGATATTAGCAATGAAAGTGTGTGGTTTTATAATTTGTGCAATGATATTTGCAGCTGGGCTTTTTTCGTCGTGTAACAAGAACGATGAATCGATAGTTGGAAAATGGGATTTGCAGTCGGTTGTCAGGGAAAAGATAAATAATGATAATTCTGCCGATGTGCAGATAGATACCTTGACTATGGCGAAGACGAGTAAAAATCATATGATATTCAAAAAAAATGGGCAGGCTATCTTTACAGGCGTTGATTTGATAGAAAATAGGGTAGTTTATAATGAAATATTTGACTGGTCGGTCTCCGATGATAATAAAGTATTGTATTTAGTTAGTGGTCGAAGTGGCGAAGATGTCTTAGATGACCGTGAAATTGAAATTTTGTCTCTAAGCAGGAAACAATTGGTAACAAGAGCTAAAAACATAGAGGCGGATTCCACATATATTTCTACAAATACGTATAAGCGTTTTTAAACGTTTCGCAGTCTGATTGTCTGTAAATGTACAGATCAAAAACATAATCTTCTTCAAATGGTGAAATAGAATTATTCCAAGTACATAAAGAATAGAGATAATTACGCTATCTTTACAACTTGAAAAACTAAACGCTGATGATAACCGAAACTACTGATATAGAATCTGTTGCCATTCATGTTGTAGGCAACAAGGCCGAGGATGGCGGCTATGCGCTGTCGAAATCGGCAATAGAACTTGACGATGAAATCAAGGAAATTATGATGGATTATTTCTTGTCGTCGTTCAAATCGGGCGAATTGTACAACTTTTACCACGACAGCGAATTGTCGTACAACGAGGTTTGCGACTATGTAGCCAAGATTTTTGATGACAGTTCGCAGCTTTTCGAGCAGTCGGTCAACCTGACCAAGCACTTGTACGAAAAGAGTTCGCATCCCAACATCAAGTCGGGCGAATTTTATGTGGTGCTGTTCCATGACTGCCAGATCGAAGGCGAAAAGGTTGATGCAGTTGGACTTTTCAAGTCCGAAAACAAAGATCCGTTCCTGAAGGTTAAGCGCGACGGGGATAATTTCCGCGTCGAGTGTGACCGTGGCATCAACCCGCGAAAAATGGACAAGGGTTGTCTTGTGTTCAACTACGAGCGCGAAAACGGTTTTGTGGTCAAGGTCATCGACAATACCAACCACACCGAGGCGCACTACTGGACCGATGACTTCCTGCACATAAAACAGCGTCAGGACAAGTACTACAATACACACAATGTGATGTCGATGTACAAGAACTTTGTCACCAAGGAAATGCCGCAGCAGTTTGAGATGTCGAAGGCCGACCAGGCAGATCTGCTCAACCGTTCGGTAAAGTTTTTCAAGGAGAACGAAAACTTCGAGATGCAAAATTTCGAGGATTCTGTTATCCGTCAGCCCGAAGTCATTCAGCAGTTCCAGACTTTCAAGGATACTTTTTCGCGCGAGAACGACTTTGAGATTCCCGAAAGCTTCGACATTTCCGATTCGGCAGTTAAGAAGCAGAGCCGCGCCTTCAAGAGTGTCATCAAGCTGGACAAGAATTTCCACATCTACGTTCACGGCAACCGCAACCTCATTGAGCAGGGCGAGGACGAGAAGGGAAAGTTTTACAAAGTGTATTACAAGGAGGAGGAATAAGACCAATTATAATTGGATTTTTTAGTATTTTTGTGCAGTTATTGTAACTATGACATCTAATAGTTTTATAAACACGGCATATAAGAAAACAACTGATTTTGTTGAATCTATTCCAAAATCAGAAAGGAAAAAATACGGACAATTTTTCACATCCGAACCGATTGCTGAATATATGGCTACGCTTTTTAACTTTGATTACCAACAACAATCGTTAAGGCTACTTGATGCTGGTGCGGGCACGGGATTACTTACGGTTGCTCTTGTTGAAAGTCTTAGAAAATCAGGATATAAAGGTGAGATAACTGCTGTATGCTATGAGAATGATCCAAAAGTTATTCCTACATTGGTTGAGAATCTTGAAACTCTGAAAAAAGCATATTCAATCAATTATGTATTAACAAAAGAAAACTATCTAACTTCACAAAATTTCATAGAATTAGATTTGTTTAAAGGGACATCTACAAAATATGATATGATAATAGGCAATCCTCCTTACCTCAAGGTTTCAAAGGATTCTCCAGAAGTCAAGGCTTTGTCTGAAGTTTGTTATGGTGCACCAAACTTATATTTTCTTTTTTGGGCTATGGGTATCCATAATTTAAAGGAAGATGGAGAATTAGTATATGTGATTCCTCGTTCGTGGACATCGGGTGCATATTTTGAAAGATTCAGGAAATTCTTGTTTAAACATTGTGTAATCACAAATATCCATATATTTAAAAGTCGTGATAAAGTTTTTGAGAATGATTCTGTGTTACAAGAAACTATGATTATAAAGATTAGGAAAAGTCAAGTTAAACCTGAATTTATTACAGTGTCATCATCTAGTTCCTGCGATTTCTCTGATATTAAATTTTATTATGCTGATTACGATACGATAGTTTCTCAGAATCAATATGTATTTATTGTTACCGATAAGGAAGAAGCTGAAATTTTATCAAGAATTAATCGTCAAAAATATACATTAGAAGAGAATGATCTTCGTATGAAAACCGGATTAATTGTCGATTTTCGTGAGCAAGAAATACTGAGGAATAATGAAGAAGATGGAACTTACCCATTGTTTTATTCCCAGCACATAAAGGATGGTCGTGTATTGTGGCCAGTTGGTCGCGAAGGAGAATACATTATGACGGATAGAATCGGTTTTTTGCAGGAAAACTCTGATTATTTGTTTGTGAAGCGTTTTACATCAAAGGAAGAGAAACGAAGACTTCAATGTGGAATATACTTGAACGATGAACACAAACAGTATAAATATATAAGCACCCAAAATAAAATAAATTTTATAAAATGTGATAATCCTGAGATTGCATACGGTTTGTTTACAATTTTAAATTCGTCACTTTATGATTCATACTATAGGATACTGAATGGTTCTACACAGGTAAATTCCACAGAAATAAATGCCATGCCCGTCCCTTCAAAAAATGATTTGGAACTGATTGGCAGGGAACTGATTGGACAAGAGTTAACCGAACAAAATTGTAATAATATAGTTGACAAATGGATAAAATAAGCAGAATCAAAAAACTTCTTGCAGATATAGGTTTGCCAGTTGCACAGCAATCAAATATATGTGCACTAACTATTATTGGTATGGCAGGACTCAAGAAAACGACGAAATGGATAAAAGCTTCAAACGAGTGGGTAAGAATACATGATATTATTCTATTTGTAAATAATAATTACGAAGTAAACTATGCGGAAAATTCCAGAGAGACATTTCGTAAAAAAGCGCTGCATCATTTTAGGAATGCCGCAATCGTAGAAGATAATGGAGAAGCAACAAATAGTCCTAATTATCGTTGGAGACTTACAGATGAATTTGTTGAAATTATTAGGAAAATAAATACTTCGAATACACAATTGGAATTATTTAAATGTAATCATGAGAGATTGATTGACACATATTCATCCAAACGGGAATTTAATAAAATACCTGTTAAAATAAATGGACTTTCTTTTTCTTTCAGCGGAGGTAAACATAATCAATTGCAGAAAGCAATAATTGAAAATTTTGCATCAAGATTCGCGCCTAATTCTGAATGTCTTTATGTAGGAGATACAACTCAAAAAGATTTAGTTAAGCTGGAAGAAAAATTGACTGAGATTGGCTTTGAAGTTACTCTCCATGACAAAATGCCAGACATTATACTTTATTCTGATGAAAAGAAATGGCTCTATTTTATAGAGGCTGTAACTTCTGTAGGACCGATGGAGCCTAAACGCGTCAAGGAAATAATGGAAATGACTAAAAATGTAAAAATCAAAAAGATATTTATCACGGCATTTCTTGATTTCAAAACATATAAGAAATTTTCAGAACAATTAGCATGGGAGACAGAGGTTTGGATTGCAGAAATTCCTGATCACATGATACATCTTAACGGACATAAATTTTTAGGATAACTTTTCAGCTTTGCCAGACATTATCGACACATATAAGACCATAGTTTCCAACTCGGAAGGCTTTTATTCCGAGAAGGGAAGCAAGTTTATCTCGCTGGCGTTTCCGGTGCGCACCGAAGACGAGGTCAGGGAAAACCTGCAGGCAGTGAAGAAAAAATACTACGATGCCCGCCATCATGTGTATGCCTTTGTGCTTGGCGACTATGGCGACAACTACCGCTGCAGCGACGACGGCGAACCTTCCAATAGTTCGGGGATGCCAGTGCTGGGACAGTTGCGTTCATTTGGGCTTACATATACGATGATTGTGGTCGTGAGGTATTTCGGCGGAACAAAACTTGGCATTCCAGGATTGATAAACGCCTATCGCACAGCCGCTGCCGATGCGTTGAACAATGCGCAGATTGTGGAGGAGACGATTGATGCATCGTATTCGCTGTCGTTCACTTACGACGAGGTTAATTTTGTGATGAAATGCCTCAAGGATTTCGATGCGAAGATTGTTG
>JAEEGF010296353.1_pt1 | contig 21341 bp, 16 predicted proteins | sample 9134171 | NCBI WGS metagenome assembly JAEEGF01 (sample SAMN16246542, study PRJNA631951) | gut metagenome | biome: gut microbiome; feature: rumen; material: AP-attached | host: Bos | place: Iran: Karaj | collected 2018-10 | reverse complement strand
TTTTCCGGGGTAGTTGAGCGCCTCGAGCCAGATCCCGGATATCTCGTCATTCTGCATGACAAAGATGAGTCTCAGCCGATGCTGATCGATCACAGGGATGTCTGCCGTCGGTGTCACATCTGTCTCCTCCCATTCCACAGGCGCTGTGTTGTTTTTTAGAAGGACGCTTATCCTGTTGCTTCCGAGAGGAATACCAAAATGACGCGCTATCCCGAGTATACTCACCGGAAATGCTATAAGTCCCAGCACAACGGCCGTACAGATCAATATCGTTTTTTTAATGCTGCCGTTACTTGCCATGTTTTCTCCGTTTTATGTAAATGAGGAGCCCTTTCGGACTCCTCATCATTATACAGTATTCAATCGGTTTTGAAAAGATATCATCAGGTCTCGATCGCATCGATCTTGGATGCTCTCTTTTCAACCTCACGCTGCTGGACATCCATGGGAGCCTGCTCATAGCGGAGGAATTCGTGCTCATAGTCACCCATACCGCCTGTCATGGAGCGAAGGTCTGTGGAATAGCCATAGATCTCGGAGCTCGGGATCTCGGCTTCGATGACCTGCTTACCGCCGGAAACGGGGTTCATGCCCATGATCCTGCCGCGGCGCTTGTTGAGGTCGCCCATGATATCACCGGTAAACTTATCCGGAACTGTGATCTTTAAGCTCTCGATGGGCTCAAGGAGAACCGGGCCGGCCTTCATGAAGCCTTCACGGAATGCGAGCATCGAAGCGGTCTTGAACGCCATTTCGGACGAATCTACAGGGTGGTAGGAACCGTCTACGAGTGTGGCCTTGATGCCCACAACGGGATATGCGGCCAAAGGTCCCTTGACAACGCTTTCCTGGATTCCCTTTTCAACTGCAGGGAAGAAGTTCTTCGGAACGGATCCGCCGAAGATCTGCTCTGCAAACTCGTATGCCTTGGTCTTGTCATCAAGCGGAGCGAAATCCATGATAACATCGCCGTACTGACCATGTCCGCCGGACTGCTTCTTGTGCTTGCCCTGTATGTGCTCGGCCTTCTTTGTGATGGTCTCTCTGTATGCGAACTTCGGCTTTGAAAGCTCGATCTCTGCTTTGTAGCGGTCAAGGAGCATGGATGCGACGATCTCAAGCTGCTGCATTCCGATGCCGTAGATAAGCATCTGACGATTTTCCTCGTCGTTCACGGTCTTTAAGGTGAGATCCTCGATGCAGATCTTCTGCAGAGCCTGTGCCACCTTGTCTTCCTCGCCCTTTACCTTTGCGCGGTAGCGCATATATTCCTGAGGCTTGGACATTGTGGTGGGATGATACTCTACAGGGAATTCCCTTGTGGAAAGGGTATCACCGGTCCTTGTGGAGTTCAGTTTTCCGATGGCTCCGATGTCTCCGGACTCAAGTGCCTTTACTTCGATGAGTTCCTTACCGCGCATCACATAGAGCTTCTGGAGCTTTTCTTCAACTTCCTTGGTAACGTTGTATACGATATCTCCGGAATTGAGAGTACCTGTGCAAACCTTAACGAGCGAATATTTACCTACGAAGGGATCCATGACGGTCTTGAAAACGTAGGCGCTGACAGGCTTGGAAGGATCCTTGTCCGCGAGCACTTCTTCACCGGTCTTTTTGTTTTCGCCCTTTTTGAAGACTGCCGACTTGTCGGGAGCCGGGAAATATTTCTGGAAGGACTGAAGGAGCATGTTGCAGCCGTATGTGAGTGTACCGCTGCCCATCTGTACAGGGATGATGTCATGCTCGATAACACTCTTTCTGAGAGCCTGTGAGATCTCTTCCTGAGTGAACTCCTCACCGTTGAAATACTTGTCCATAAGGACTTCGTCGGACTCGGCAACTGCTTCGAGGATCATGTTTCTCACGTCTTCGAGGTCGCCTTTTACGCCTGCGGGGATCTCAGTATCGGTATAAGTGCCGTCGGGATTGAAGCGGCGCGCGCCCATCTTTACAACATTCACAAAGCCTACGAACTTCTCGTTCTCATAGAACGGAAGATGGAAAGGCGCGATCTTTTTGCCGTAAAGGCTCTTTAAGTCTTCTACGATCTTTATGTAATCGGCGTTGGGATCATCCATGTTGGTAACGAAGAATATGCAGGGGATCTTTCTTCTTTCGCAGATGTCCCATGCCTTCTTTGTTCCGACTTCCACGCCGGATTTTCCGTTGATAACGATGACAGCGGCATCGGCAACGCTCATTGCCTCTTCTGCCTGTCCTACAAAATCAAAATATCCGGGAGCGTCAAGAAGGTTGATCTTGATACCTTCCCACTCTATCGGGATAACAGAAGCTCTGATCGAGAACTTTCTCTTTATCTCTTCCTTGTCGTAATCGCTGATTGTTGTTCCGTCCGCGACCTTCCCCATTCTTCCGATCGCCTTTGTGTGAAATGCAAGGGCTTCGGCAAGAGTTGTCTTTCCGGAGCCCCCATGCCCCAGTAAAACTACGTTTCTGATCTGTTCTGTTTTGTAAACGTCCATAAGCAAATTTTCCTTTCGGCTATTTTGTCAGTAAATTCTGAAAATTACTTTCAAAAAAATACTGATACTCGATTATTTTATCATTTCGGGATCAAATAATCAATATTTATTTCGCCCAACTCAAACAGTATGTTCACAATTTATTTACAAGATAGTTTTTGACTTATTTTGGGGAGCGTGATAGAATTTTTATGATCTTTAAGCCGAGTTTACGGCATTTGGAGGAAGGTATGTATCACTTTTTCGTCAATCCTGCGTCTCGTTCGGGAAGCGGCGCAGCCATATGGGATGAAACAGAAAAGCTCCTCATCGCGCGCAAGGTGGAGTACAGGCTTCACTATACGGAAAAAGGCGTGTCGATAAGGGAACAGTACGAAGATATCCTCAAAACCACGCCCGAGCGTCCGATCAAGATAGTGATAATCGGCGGAGACGGCACACTGAACCAGTGCATTGAAGGTATCACCGACCTTGAAAACACAGAAGTATCACTCATCCGTAACGGATCGGGAAACGATTTTTCCAGAAACAAAGATCTCCCCGACACCATCGAGGACGCGCTCGATGCGATCCTTGCCCGCGAACACGTGATGAAGATAGATGTAGGTCTCTCCACCTACACGGACGGAGTTTACGCGGACAATACGCCCGCTCCGGACGGTCACCACAGATTCCTTGTGAGTACCGGGATCGGTTATGACGCGGACATCTGCTACAACGCAAACTCACACGAGAAACTTAAGAAAGTGCTTAAAAGCTTTATCTATACATATTTCGGCATAGTGAACATCTTCACCACACCGCGTTCGGACTTTGAGGTGAACATCGACGGACAGCTGAAGATGTACCCGCATGTCTACTTTCTTTCCGCAATGAACCAGCCCTATGAGGGCGGCGGCATAGGAATGGTGCCCGATGCGGACGATACCGACGGGCAGCTCGGTTTCTGCCTGATCTACGGTCTCACAAGGCTCGGCGCGCTCTTCACCGTTCCTGCGATGTTAAAGCAAAAGCATGTGGGAAGAAAAGGTGTTGCCATCTTAAAAAGCAGTAAAGTCACCGTTGCCTCAAAGGTACCGAAATGGGTACACTACGATGGTGAGACACCGGGACTTTACAAAAACTTCACTGCCGAGATCATCGGAAAGATGAATTTCATTTATTGAACGGATCCGAAGGCTGTTGTCCGGACTGCAGATACGATTGCTCTCGTGCTGCTTCCGCCGCCAGCCTTTTCTTTTTTTTGCTTCTTTTGACAAGCCATACGATCAGGACGACGATCCCGATGACAAAGAACAGGATAAAGAGAAGCACGCCTTTTACGATCTTCATATAGGTGCTGTGGCTGTAAATACTTGCGGCGTAGTCGGTGGTGCTGTTTACGATGTTTACGATGGTGCTCTCCTCAAAGATGTCAGGAAGCCCCACCTCGTCAAGAAGTGTGCAAAAAGAGGTGGAAAGCCCATAAGTCGTGAGTTCCATATACAGGTCGACGGCTTTTTTCCTGTCTTTGACCGAAAGCGCAAAAATATCGAGCGCGGCAAGGGCGGAAGTCGCATAGCTTATGTAATACATGGGGCTCTGAAAGGTGTGCGAAACGGAAACCCAGTCATATGCCTCGTCATCGTCCCCCAAATACTCATGCCCGTACTCGTCAGCGAGGCGCCTGAATATCCTGTTGCACTCTTCTGCCGTTATCTCTCCCGGATATGCGTATACTTCATTCTGGAACTCATCGTAAAGACAGCCCTCAGTGACCGAAGCGAGCATGCTGTACAAGGTTGCGAGCGTCACGATGTTTGCGCATTTTTTGCCATAGATCCCTTTGTGATATTCCAGCATCAGCATCTCAAGGCCCTGGGAATGGATCTCCGCGACATCCATGTTTGTGGGGTCGCTGATGCAGTGATCGTCATTGTGGAACGAATTGTTGTAATGCCCGAATTCATGGATCAGCGTTTCGACATCATAGTACGAGCCGTTTCCGCAGTTAAAGATGAAGGGGCATCCGTAGCTGTAAAGAGATGCGGTATAGCCCATTTCCATCTTGGTATCGAGGATATCAAGATCATAGGTGTGATAAGTCTTAAGATAGTCATAGGCCTCGACCAGCCCCACGTCCACCTTTGCGATATAGGGCTCAAGGAGGTCGACCAGTTCCTCATCGTCCATCGCAAAGCCCGACATCATCTTGTCATACCCGAAAAGAGCGGCGGAATAAAACTCCGAAAGTATCTCATCCATCGCGGGAACGATATATTCCTTGACATACCCGTAAAGGCGCTTTGCATCATCTATGCTGTAATCCCTGTTGTAGATCTCATAATAGGCATATTCCGCATAGTTGTCATATCCTTCGCTTCTCGCATATTCGTTCTTCGCATTTACGAGTTTGGCATATATCCCGGCTTCTACGTCATTCCTTTGCTTTGCGATGCCCGTGAGCAGCGCATTGTAGACGTCTTCCTCGATATCGCCGTTTGAAAAAGCTTCATAGACCGAGGCCTCATCCCACGTCTGTCCGTCTTCCGTGATCGTGTAAGCCTTCTGCTCAGACTTGTCATAATCCTGAACAAGAGCGTCCGCTATAGCGGAGAGCTCGTGTTCGCGCTCCGTCATGTCCTCATAGTCCAGATAATCCTGAACGGTCTCCTCATCGTCTATATGGGCCTTTAAAGCCGCGCCGCATGGGGATTTCAGTGTCTCCCTGACCTCGATCATCACTTCGTCGGCAAGCTCCGTCCAGAGTGAAGACATCTCAAGCTCAGCCTCCGCAAATTTCTCGTCGGAGACATCACTGTAATAACAAATGTTGTTCAAGGCATACTGTGTCGCAAAAACATCAAATTCCAGCACCAGTTCCTCATAGTCGGAAATGATGGCTTCGGAATTTGCCTCATTGCCACGTTTTTCACGCATATCGTCAAGGATCGCTCTCATGCGTGTCCCGTCGTACCCCGTGACCTCCATGTCCTTGTAATGGATCTTCGAAGGCGTGAGAGGCGACGGTCCATAGCCTGTAAATGCAGCATCAGCGCTTATCGGAGCCGCATTAAGAACGATCATGATAAAGATGAGCAGAAAGGATATAACCTTCTTCATAAGCTTCAGTCCGCCTTTTTATGGTTTTCCTCGATCTTTGCTATTCTTCTCTTGTGACGTTCCTCATCCGAAAAGGGCGTGTCAAGGAACGTATCGACGATCTTTAAAGCATGGCCCGGTCCCACAACGCGGCCGCCCATTGCAAGGATGTTCGCGTCGTTGTGGAGTCTTGTGGCCTCTGCCGAAAAACAGTCGTGGCAGAGCGCGCAGCGTATCCCTTCAAACCGGTTTGCGGCTATCGATATCCCGATCCCGGTGCCACAGATAAGTATGCCCCTGTCGCATTCACCGGAGAGCACCGCAGATGCCACTGCCTTCGCAAAATCCGGGTAATCGCAGGAATCTGCGGAATGTGTTCCGAAATCCTTGTATTCCAGTCCTCTCTTTTCAAGGTGCTCCTTTACCGCACCCATAAGTTCAAATCCACCGTGATCGCAGCCCAAAGCTATCATGATCCTTACCTCCGTTGTCTCATTCTTCTGTGTTTATGATACTGTATCCCGCTGCCTTTCTGAGCCTGTTCATGATGGCTTCGGAAAGGTTCAGCCCGTCAAAGCTCTCTGAAAAGATGAGCTCCGCTCCGTCCTCGTCAAGGAGCCTCAGTGTGTCAAAAAGATGCGATGCTATCGTAATGGGGTCGCTCCGCTTTCCGATGAGATACTTTTTGATATCCCCGTAAAGCCCGCTGTTTTCCTCAGAGATCATCACAGCGCACTTTTTCCCGGATCTTATCCCCTCTTCGTACAATGCGGCGATCTTTTCGGCAACATGCTCCCTTGTTCCCTCGACAATGGTGATCTGTCCTTTCGGGGCATAGTGCTTGTATTTCATCCCGGGAGCCTTTGCGACTATGTTCTTGTCGGCCTTTTTTGCTATGACGGCCTTGTCATACTCCGCATCCCCGACGACATTTTTAAAGTCCTCGGCCGTGATAAAACCGGGGCGGAGGATCAGCGGCTTATCGCCCGAAAGGTCTATTATGGAGCTCTCAAGGCCGATGTCACAATGCCCTCCGTCGATTATCATGTCGATCTTTCCGGAAAGGTCCTCGATCACATGCTCCGCGGTCGTGGGAGAAGGTCTTCCGCTTGAGTTTGCGGAAGGTGCGGCAATGAACACGCCCGAGACCTTTATAAGAGTCCTCGCGATCATGTCCGAAGGCAGTCTCACCGCCACGGTGTCAAGACCTCCCGTAGTCTCTTTCGGCACTATGTCCTTTTTCTTAAGGATCATGGTCATAGGGCCCGGCCAGAATCTCCCGGCAAGCGCATAGGCCTCCTTCGGGATATCCGTGCCCAGTTTTTCCATATCGGAAACCTCTGCGATGTGGACGATCAGCGGATTGTCCGAAGGCCTTCCCTTTGCGGCATAAATCTTTTGCGAAGCCGAAGGGTCCAGTGCGTTTCCGCCCAGTCCGTACACCGTTTCCGTAGGGAACGCGACAAGCCCGCCCGAGCGGAGTATCCGGGCCGCTTCCTCAAAATCCTTTTGCTCTATGTTTTTTCTATCGATCTTTATTACTTTTGTTTCCATTGCAATTTGTCCTTACAGATATCACTGATCCCGCTTTGATCACTCAAACACCATGTTGATCAGCTGCCAGATGTCGTCGGTCTCCTGTCCGAGCCTCCAGAACGCCACACCGCCGATATCCGCGTTTGCTGCAGCACTCAGTTTGTAAGAGAGAGATCGTGAATCCTCCACCCACATCTTGTGCACGACGCCGCCCACCTTAAATTCCGCATAATTCTGGGCGGTCTCTTCATCCCAGGTGAGCTCTATGTTGTTTTCCGAGATGTAATCCATCTGGTTTCTCATGGTCATGGCTTCCGAGCTGACGCCCGCGGCATTTTCCCTCCAGAGCCTTGTATAGAACGGAAGTCCGACCATTATGTGCTCTTTATTTACCATTTCCAGGCAGTTTGTTATCGCATCCCTTACATATCCTATCGACGAAACCGAGCCTGCCGTGGGGCTTCCCGCATAGTGCTCGTCATATGCCATGAGGATCACATAATCCACATATTTCCCCTGAGTCTCAAGGTCATAGTAACTTCTGTAGGCTGAAGGCACATAGTCATCCACCGAAAGCGTGAGGCCCGCAAAATGGCATCTCACGGAAAGTTCCTTTAAGAATTCGACAAAGTAGATGCCTGTTTTTTGCGCCAGCGCTTCAAAGTCGATGTTTATGCCGTCCGCGCCAAGTCTCTGAGTCTCGGCCACCAGGTTTGCTTCCAGTTTTTCCCTCGAATCGGTGTTTGCAAGCGTCTCATGGGAGCTCACTTCGTCATCGAAATTGTCTATCAGTATCCAGACCTTGAGCCCCGCCTCATGAGCCTTTTCCACATACTCCGCGGAGCCTATGGAAGTGATGTCTCCGTCTTCCGAGGAGAGTTTTAACCATGTGGGAGAAATGACATTCATCCCCTCAGCGCGCTTTACCACATCGTCATAAGTCACATTTCCCGCTTCAGAAGCCACAAGATGCCAGCCGAGCTTTACGGTTCCGTCATACATGCAGTAAAACCCGTTCAGTTTCTTTTTTGCAACGCTCCTCAGGTCATAATACGACTCTCCGACGTGCTTTTTCTGGACATATCCGAAAATGCCGTCCGCAGTCATGACTTTCAGAAAATCGCGGCTGCTCTTTGCGTTTCCCGAGATATAATATATCTCGGAATCGGCAGAAAGCGTGAGGAGCACTCCGCTCTTTATGTCGGGCCCTATGTGGAGCGGCGCGTCGTCCACGGTCCTGTAAAACAGATATTCGTTGCTCCCGTGGTTTGCCACTATCCTTGCGGGGTCTTCATAGTATGAAAACTTTACGTCCGAATATTTCTCGCAAAAATGCATCGACATAAAGCGTTCGCCGTTTTCCACGATGACGGGAGCGACTTCCTCGCTTGAGAGCGCACCGTTGTAGTGATAGTTCTTTCCGCCCGCGTAAAACTTCATGATCGCTTCCGGAAGGACATAAAAGCAGATGTTTTCGTCCTCATCCCAGAAAAATCCATCATTGAACACAGATGTAACGAAATCAAAGGGAAGATAAGGCTCTCCGTCGCGGATTATGCACCTCACGGGATCTGTATCTTTTTCCATGATGAAAAGCGCTTCATCCTCAGGAAGAGCCGAATATTCTTCGGAAAGCGAGACGTCGGCCTCCTCAAGGTTTTCCGTAAACTTCTGCTTTACCGCCAAAAGCAGTGCTGCCACGATTGCCATGGTCAGCACTGCTCCTATGATGATCTTTAATAATGTCGATCTTTCCATTATTCCCCCGCGGCGGATCAGACCTTGATATCGGCCTTCATCCCCAGGAGTGCTTCATTTTCTTTTAAAACGGGACGGATCACATTTTCAAGGAACTCGTCTGTCTGCATTGCTGCGCAGCCGATGTATCTTGAAGGATCCATGCAGTTTTTGAGTTCATCGTAGCCAAGTGAGAATTTCTCATTTTCCGCGATGAGTTCAAGAAGGTTGTTGTCGAGGCCTTTTTCCTTGACATTTCTTCCGGCTTCCATGGAAAGCTGTCTGATCGTCTCGTGAAGCTCCTGTCGGTCTCCGCCGGCCTTGACCGCATCCATCATGATGTTTTCGGTGGCCATGAACGGAAGTTCCGCCATAATATGTTTTTCGATGACCTTGTCATATACAACAAGACCGTCCACTACATTTAAATACAAATCGAGTATCCCGTCAATAGCCAAAAATGCTTCGGGGATCGAAAGACGCTTATTTGCGGAATCGTCAAGAGTTCTTTCAAACCACTGTGTGGCCGAGGTGATGGCAGGGTTCAGCGCTTCTATCATCACATATCTTGAAAGCGATGCGATGCGCTCGGATCTCATGGGATTTCTCTTGTAAGCCATTGCGGAAGAGCCGATCTGGTTCTTTTCAAAAGGCTCCTCGATCTCTTTGAGATGCTGGAGAAGTCTTATGTCGTTTGAAAATTTATGCGCGCTTGCCGCGATTCCCGAAAGGATGTTTGCGACTCTTGTGTCGGTCTTTCTGGAATAGGTCTGTCCGGAAACGGGGAAGCACTTTTCAAAGCCCATCTTTTCGGCGATCTTTTTGTCGAGTTCCTTTACCTTTTCAAAATCCCCTTCAAAAAGCTCGAGGAAGCTTGCCTGTGTGCCTGTGGTGCCCTTTGAGCCGAGGAGCATCATGCCGGAAAGCACATGATCGAGATCCTCAAGATCCAAAAGAAGCTCCATCATCCAGAGTGTCGCGCGTTTTCCCACCGTGGTAGGCTGCGCAGGCTGGAAATGAGTGAATGCGAGCGTGGGCAGGCTCTTGTATCTGTCAGCAAAACGTGAGAGCTCGTCAAGAACGTTGATGAGCTTACGTCTCACAAGCTTCAGGCCTTCCGTCATCACGATGATGTCGGTGTTGTCGCCCACATAGCAGCTGGTCGCTCCGAGGTGGATGATGGGCTTTGCCTTGGGGCACTGTACGCCGTAGGCATAGACATGGGACATTACATCATGGCGCACTTCGGCCTCTCTTGCCTTTGCCACGTCATAGTTGATATCCTCTGCATGCGCTTTGAGTTCTTCTATCTGCTCATCAGTGATGGCAAGCCCCAGTTCCTTTTCGGATTCTGCGAGCGCGATCCAGAGCTTTCTCCAGGTGCGGAATTTCATGTCGGGAGAAAAGATGTACTGCATCTCCTTGCTTGCGTAGCGCTCGGAGAGGGGTGATGTATAAACGTCGTAGTTCATTGTTCTTCCTTCTTTCTTCAGCATTCTCCGCGGATATCCCCTTCCGGCGGCGGAACGGGGTAATTGCCCGAGAAGCAGGCATCACAGTAATTGGTATTTCCGTCCATCAGTTCTGCGAGTCTCGATCCGTCGAGGAATCCGAGAGAATCGGCGCCTATCAGTCTGCATATCTCTTCAATCGAATGATTGTGCGCTATCAGCTGGTCGGATGAAGGCACATCGGTGCCAAAATAACATGGATACAGGAACGGCGGCGCCGAGATGCGCACATGCACCTCAGTGGCTCCGGCGTCTTTCAGCATTTTAACTATTCTTGCGGAAGTGGTGCCGCGGACTATGGAATCGTCCACCATCACCACGCGTTTTCCTTTTACGGCATCCTCAAGGACGTTCAGCTTTATACGGACGCCCGATTCTCTTGCGGACTGCTTGGGTTTTATGAAGGTACGGCCGACATAGCTGTTTTTTACAAAAGCCATTCCGTAGGGAATGCCGGACCCAAGCGCAAAGCCCATGGCGGCAACGTTTCCCGAATCGGGAACTCCCGTGACAAGATCGGCCTTTACGGGATGCTGCTCTGCAAGTATCTTTCCTGCCATTATCCTGGAATTGTATACCGACACCTGGTCTATCCTGCTGTCGGGGCGTGCAAAGTAGATATATTCAAAAATGCAGTGGGCGGGCTTTTTGATCGCCATCGATCTGTCGGAAAAGATCTGCCCCTCTCTGTTTATCGTGACTATCTCGCCGGGTTCCACGTCTCTTATGAACTTGGCTTCCACAGCGTCAAGAGCGCAGGACTCGGAAGCAAAGAAGAAGGTGTTGTCGCGGCGTCCGATGCAGAGCGGCCTGAAGCCCCACGGATCTCTTGCGCCTATCAGTTTTCTGGGGCTCATGATGACAAGCGAATATGCTCCTTTGAGCTTTGCCATCGCATTTTTTACCGCGCCTTCGACACTCGGCGCGTTAAGGCGTTCTCTTGCGACCAGATACGCGATGACTTCCGTGTCGATCGTAGTCTGGAAAATGGCGCCGGTCATTGCAAGCTCCTGCCTGAGTTCGGGCGCGTTCACGAGATTTCCGTTGTGCGCGAGGCCGAGCGTGCCTTTGATATAATTTATGACGAGCGGCTGAGTGTTCTCTCTCACGCTCGCTCCGGCAGTGGAATATCTCACGTGTCCCACGCCGATGTTTCCCTTAAGTGAATCAAGGCGGTCTTTGCTGAAGACTTCATTCACAAGTCCCATGTCACGAACGCTCTTCACAACGCCCTTGGGGCCGTTCGTGTCGCTGACCGCGATACCGCAGCTTTCCTGTCCTCTGTGCTGCAGGGCGGAAAGGCCGTAATAAACGGACGGCGCCACATCCGCTCCGTCCAGGTCATATACACCGAATACACCGCATTCTTCATGCAGTTCTTCGGGGTCGTATGTAGATATCATTGATAAATCCTGTGTGTCCCGCATAGTCCTCCGGTCTTTTCGGCTGCAAGGCCGAAATGCGCATCATTTCATCGTCAGAATAGCATCCGGGCAAAAATAAGTAAAATTAATCGTGCTTATCGGATTGATTAAAAGCGTCAGGAAGCGCTCTTTTCAAGCATTTCCTTTAGTTCGTCCACTGTGAACACATACTTTGATCCGCAGAAGTGACAGTTGACCTCGATCTCCTTGCCGTCGTTTATCATCTGTTCAAGTTCTTTTTTCCCGACGGACATCACTGCCTTTGAAACACGCTCCCTGCTGCAGTTGCAGTGATATTCCGTGCTGAGCGTGTCCATGATCTCAGGGTCCATCCCGGCCATTATGTACTCCGCAAACTCCTCGGGAGTCATGCCTTCGTCAAGAAGCTCAGTAACGTGAGTGACCTCGGTGAGTTTCTGCTCAAGCTTTGAGATGACCTCGTCCGAAGCGCCGGGAAGCACCTGTATGATAAAGCCTCCGGCTCTTCGCACCGTATTGTCTTTGTTCATGAGAACACCGAGAGCCACAGCGGACGGAACCTGCTCGGATATGGCAAAATATGCAGTGAGGTCTTCGGCTATCTCGCCCGATATCAGTCTTGTCTCACCGACGTAGGGCTCTTTAAGCCCGGTATCCCTTATCACCTGCAAAAGCCCGTCATGGCCCACTGCTCCGCCCACGTCAAGTTTTCCCGCGTCAGAAGCGGGAAGCATCACATCGGGGTTTCCTACAAAGCCTTTTACTCTTGACATGGAATCCGCTGTAACTGTGATTCCGTTTATAGGGCCGTCTCCTTTTATGTTTATGGTAAACAGGTCGTCCTCGCCTTTAAGCATGGCGCCCATCATTGCCGCAGCCGTGAGCGTCCTTCCGAGGGCTGCCGTTGCCACGGGGCTCATATTGTGTATCTGCCTTGCGCGCTCCACAAGTTCTCTTGTGGTCGCACAGAAAAATCTTATCTGTCCGTCTGCCGCGGTACCGCGGATGATATAATCACTGCTCATTTTGTTCCTCCGCTCCTCCGCGACGTAGGTCATGCTCACAAGCGAGCATGGCCTACGTCGCGGCTTTGAGTTTGTATTTACAGGTATTTTTTACCCTTCTGGCGCTTTTCTCTTGCCGTAAAATAAATCCTCTCACTCTTTTCGGTGGGTTCTTTTCCTGTTGCGGCATCCTCCGCGCCGACAAATTCCATTCCCGCCTTTTCGATGAGTTCCTTTATTTTATCAACGGAGTAGCATCTTTGCAAGTGCGTTTCCTCAAAGCGCTCATACAGGCCCTCCTCTTCGTCGGCAAGCGCGTATATCGTGATGTCATAAGAGTTGATGCCAGTTTTTTTGTCAAACCGGTTTTCCCATATAAGAGTCGCGTCATCGCGGTTGTCGGTTATCGCGCGGTTTCCCATTTTCTCGCCGAATTCGTATTCTGTCTTTAAGTCAAATACAAATATCCCGCCGGCTTCAAGATAGTTGTTCACAAGTTTCAGGGTCTTTACGAAGTCCTCTTCGGTGAGCAGATAGTTCATGGAATCGCACACCGAAACAAATGCGTTCACCGTGCCGTAAAGCTCAAACTCACGCATATCCTGGCAGAGATACAGTATCCCCTCGGACTCGTCCATGTGGTCATACATCGCTATCTCAAGCATATCCGTGGAGTTGTCGATGCCGATCATGTCAAAGCCTTTGCTCTTCAGCCTTCTTGTCATGCTCCCCGTGCCGCAGCCCAGTTCGCATACAAGCCCACCGGTGACTCCATGATTTTTAAGTATCCTCGTTATGTTTTCCGCCCAGCTGTCATAGGGGACATTATCCATAAATCTGTCATATTCCTGTGCAAATCCGGTGTACGCGTCCATTACCTGCTCCATTCGTTTTATTCTTCAAAAAGCCGTCATAAAGCGAATGCTTTTTTATGATCCGGCCGTCTAATTATACTCACTAAACCCACCGGTGTAAAGCACTCTTGCACCGAAAAGGCAGGGCTCTCCCTTGCGTTCGGTACCTCTGAACTCCCCTCTCCTTGACATCGGTGCCGAACACCCGTATAATTGACTTATATTATATGCTCGTGGGTGCTTCGTGACCTCACAAGGCATGTACCGGGACCACCGGCAAGGAGCCACATTTTGAACATCACGCCGCAAAAAAAGATAAATCTCGTAAACATCGCGTTCCTCATAACGATCGTGATATCTTCCGCTGCGCCGTTTTTGCCGCTAAGCTTCATTTACGAGAACTATGTGGCAAATATCCTGGTCTCGCAGCTTCTTATTGCGCTCCCCTTCATCGTGCTGATGGCGGCCTGCGGAATGAATTATCCAAAGACCGTAAGGCTTAAAAAGATGAAGATCTCGAACGTACTCCTCACGATCCTCCTCGGATTTCTGGTGCAGCCGCTCCTCACCTTCATAAACGCCTTATCACTGGTATTTACGACCAACGCCATATCATCCACGATTTATGATATCTCAAGGGAAATCCCGTGGTGGGGAGGCTTTCTTCTGGTCGCCCTGCTCCCCGCGGTATTTGAAGAGAGCGTCTACAGAGGCGTGCTCTACAACACCTACAAGGCCGCGCATCCATGGAAAGCGGTCCTTCTCTCCGCTTTGCTGTTCGGACTTATGCACGGCAACCTCAATCAGTTCTGCTATGCTTTCGTGATGGGTATCATCTTTGCGCTGATCATCGAGGCGACCGATTCCATTCTGTCGACCATGATAATACACTTTGCAACGAATGCGATATCGACAGCGATGATCTATCTCTTCCCGAAGCTTTACGAGTTTTTGAAAGCAATGCACACCCTGTATTCGGAACAGGGAATGGACAGCGTCGCCAAGCAGATAGAGCAATATGTCGGAGACTTGTCGATGTCATCGGACGAATGGATGCAGATGATCTTTGCAAACAGCGCCGGGACGCACCTCACCCTCGGCACCGTGGTACTTACTTACCTTCCCTCCGCAGTGGTCTTTTCCACACTTGCGTTTTTGCTTCTCAGAGTCATTTCCAAGCGTTCGGGCACCTGGAACCGTTTCAGCGTCCTCTACCTCGGAGCTGACGAGGTCGTTGTGGAAGCAGAGCAAAAGAGCCCTTATGAAAAAGAAAAGGGTCTCGACGAAAACCAGCTCGGAGATCCCTCGGTACGTGTCATGACAACACCGCTGATGATAGCGATCGCAGTCGGTGTGCTGTTCATGTTCGTATATGAAACACTAAAACTCCTTCCGCGGTAACACGGAAGTGCACCGGCTTTAAGCCGGACTTACAGGAGAAATGCTTATGCTTGACTTAATCATCATCGGAGCGGGTCCCGCAGGACTCGCAGCAGCAATCTACGGAAAACGCGCGGAGCTCGATCTCGCGATAGTTGAAAAAGAAGCCGTCCAGGGCGGTCAGATCATCATAACCAATGAGATCGACAACTACCCCGGACTTCCTCACACAGGTGGCTTTGAACTTGCAGATAAATTCAGAGAACATGCCGAAGCACTCGGCGCCACCTTCACAATGGGTGAAGTGGAAAAGATAGAGACCACCGACCACGTAAAGGCTTATCTGAGAGACGGTACTATACTTGAAGCAAAGACCGCCATCATAGCGGGCGGCGCAAAGCACAGGAACCTCAACGTTCCCGGAGAAGCAGAGCTTACAGGCTCGGGCGTATCCTACTGTGCAACCTGCGACGGCGCGTTTTTCCGCAAAAAAACAGTCGCAGTCGTCGGCGGAGGAGACGTTGCCATCGGCGATGCTCTGTTCCTTGCAAGGCTTTGCGCAAAGGTTTATGTGATCCACCGCAGGCAGGAATTCCGTGCGGCAAAGACACTTGTCACAGCGCTCAAAGCAATGCCCAATGTCGAGTTTGTCTATGACAGCACCGTAAAAGAGATACAGGGCGACGGTCACGTTGAAAGAGTAGTCGTTACAAACGTCAAGACCAGCGAAGAAAGCACACTCGAGATAAACGGCATCTTCGTTGCTGTGGGAATGCTTCCTGAGACCTCGATCTACAAGGACATCGTGGATCTTGACGAAGCCGGTTATATCAAAGCCGACGAGACCGGACGCACGTCAAATCCCATGCTCTTCGCAGCAGGCGATATCCGCACCAAGGCTCTCCGCCAGGTCATCACCGCCGCAGCGGACGGCGCAAATGCCATAACAAGCGTTGAGGCATACCTTAATCAAAAATAAGCGATCATAAAACGTGCGCAGTTTTTCGCGTACTAAAAGAAGCCACCCTGACCGTAAGGACCGGGGTGGCTTTTTCAGGGGCTTTATCTTCCCACTTTTTCTATTCCGTTGTCGTATATGAAAATCTTTCCATTCTTCTGAAGATGGCCGATAGCTCGCTTAAAGGCATTTTTGCTGATGCCGAACTTTGCGATGATGATGTCGGGCGAGGTCTTGTCGTGATACGGAAGAAAGCCGCCGGCTTCGTTCAAAGCCTCGAGGATCTTGTCGGCATCGCCGTCGATCTCGTTATATGCCTTTCCCGTAACAGAAAGCTCCAATCGTCCGTCTTCGTGCACGTTCACAACGTTTGCGGTGACCTGCATACCCGGAAGGATCTCGGTAAAAAGCCTGTGCTTGGGGATCAGCGCCGAATAGATGTCATCCACCGCGATGTACGAGCCGAAGGCTTCGATCTTGTCATAGCAAAGTCCTGTTACCACATCATCCTTTTTGTAGGGAGAATCGTTTTTAAGGAACTTGTACACCTTCATGGTCGCGCAGAGCCTTGACGACTTGTCCGTGTAGAGCGATACCAGTACCTCATCGCCCTTCTTTACGCGATATGTCTGTTCCTTGAAAGGGAGAAAAAGGTCTTTCAGAAGCCCCCAGTCAAGAAATGCGCCGATGTTGCTCACGTCGCGCACCGTAAGGCGCTTCACTTCTCCCATTGTAAGCTTTGGCACAGTTCTTGTAGCGATCGGCCTGTCCTCGGAATCCTTGTAGACAAACACCGAAAGCGGTTCACCTACAGAAAGCAGTACCGCTTCTTTTCTTGGGAGGAGCACGGTTCCCACATCGATCTGTTCATTTTCCGGCACATCAAAGCTTTTTTCTTCCGCACTAGCAAGATATGCGCCGTGTTCCATGATCTTTGCGACAGTTACTTTTTGAATTCTTCCAAGATAAAACATAGCCTTCTCCGTCCTGACATTATTTTTTAAAAGTCCTTTATGGTTTCCATAAGCTGTATGCAGCTCTCAGTGTCCACGTTCTCTATTGCTTCATACAGCTGCTCCATGGCGGGGAGCAGCGCCTTGTCGTAGGAATAGGCTTTTAGCTTTTCTTCCACCTGCTCCATTTTGTCCATGTCGAGTTCGTCACAGGCTTCTTTAAGCTCCGAGAAAAGGCCGGAAAGCACCTCTTCCGTCATTTCCTCAAGATCCTGCGCCTCTTCTTCAGGTTTAAAATGCTCCGAAAGCCTGTCAAGCAGGTCACGGTAGGATAAAACAAGAGCATCCGCGTGATCCTTTATAAAGCCGATGTCTCCGGCTTTTCCGGCTTTTTCGAGCGCCTCGGCATCATCACCGAGCGCATAAGCGCCGATCTGTCTTGAAGAACTCTTCAAGGTGTGGACTCTTCTTGTGTAGTCCTCCCAGTCCTCGTTGTCATATGCCTCTCTTATGGCTTCAAGAGCTTTCGCTCCGCTTTTATAATAATCGCTTACGATGGTTTTGTAAAGATCGACAGAGCCCAAGCTTTGCAATGCTTTTTCTGTATCCAGAAAATCAAAGTCCGGCTTATCTTCGGGAGTTTCCGAGTCTTCCGTGTTTTCCGCGATGTTTCCAAGCGATGAGTTGTCGATCACCTTTTCCGGAGGCAGCCACTGCCTCAGTTTTGCCAGCAGATCACGCATATCCACAGGCTTTGCGATAAGATCGTTCATCCCTTCTTTGATGAACATTGCCCTTGCGTCTTCCATGACATTTGCGGTGAGCGCGATGATGGGCTTGTCTTTGCAGGGACCGTTTCCGTTCCTTATCGCATATGTGGTCTCCACGCCGTCCATCTCCGGCATCATATGGTCCATAAGGATGATGTCGAACGTCTCGGTCTCGGTGATCTTTATCGCCTCCATGCCGCTCAGAGCGCTCCTGCATCTTACTTTCAGAGGTTTCATCAGCCCTTCGGCTATAGTGATGTTTATGTCGTTGTCGTCTACTATCAGGATGTCAGCCGTAGGTGCCGTAAAGTCTATCGTGGTCTTTTCCGAGTTTCTCAGCGAAAGGAGGTTCTGCCCCTTCCCTTCAAGCGTAAACATAACTGAAAGCGTGGTGAGCGGCCTCTGGACAACGCGTATCCTCTTGTGTGCCGGTTTAAAATCCGAGCCGAATGCCGTCACGGCTATCCCGGTGATATCCTCATTGCTGTCAATGAGCGCGACCAGTTCATCACTGTGTATGCTTTCAGGATAGAACATGAAATCCTGCTTGCCTTCATCTCTGTACTCGTCAAGTGATCTGAGATTAAGGAACGAAACCCCGAATTTCTCGGCTTCTCTTTCAAAGAATCCATCGGTACGTCCGTCGTCGTCAAAGCACACGATACGTTTGGTCTCGGGCTTGGTCACCACGATATTCTTTGAGGGTTTTGCGATCCTCTGGGGGATGGAGAACCAGAAATCGCTTCCTTTTCCGAATGTGCTCTCTACGCCAATATTACCGCCCATGGCTTCGCACAGGCTCTTTGAGATGACAAGTCCGAGCCCCGTGCCCTCGACCTTACGGTTTCTCTTTGAATCGAGCTGCTGGAAGCTTACAAACAGCTTTTTCAGGTCATCCTCTTTGATGCCTACTCCCGTATCCTTGATGTGCACGGTGAGCATCAGCTTGTCTTCCCCACAGGGAAGGCAGTTTATTGTGATGATGACGCTTCCTCTTTCGGTAAACTTCACCGCATTGTTCGCAAGGTTTATCAGCACCTGCCTGATGCGGGCCGGGTCACCCACCAGAGTATGCGGCAGGTTTTTATCTATCTCCATGAGAAGCCGCACATTTTTGTCGCCTATCCTTGTTACAAGGACGTTCGCAACATCGTTGAAAAGCGACAGCGGCTCGTATTCCTCGGGCACAATGCTCATCTTCCCCGCTTCTATCTTTGAAAAATCAAGGATGTCGTTTATGATGTTCAGAAGGCTCCTGCCGGAATGACGTATCTGTATGAGGCAGTCCTCCACAGCGGGGGGAAGCTCCTCTCTGAGCGCTATCTCCACCATTCCTATAACGGCGTTCATAGGTGTCCTGATCTCATGGGACATGTTCGCAAGGAAATCGGATTTCATCTTTGCGGCGCGCTCGAGCTCCATGTTTGCCTTTGCCATCGCCTTCACCTGACGCACTGATTCCGTCGCGTCATGAAGCATGAATATCGTTGCGATCTTGTAGCCGTTTTTAATGATCTCGTTCTTTTTTGCCCTGAAATATCTCCTGACTCCGTTTTCCTTGTAGACGAGCACCTCTTTGCCGTCAATGATCTCCTTTACGCTCATCCATTCTTCCACGTTCTCTTTTCTTGAAAAAGTCGCAAGAAGCCACGGTGAAAGCGTGCGCTTTATGACATCGTTCATGTAGAGTAAATCGTCATGCCCGTCAAACAGGATATAGCCGTCACTCATCTCATTTGCGAAGTACATCGTCGCCCAGTTTTTAAGGAGGATGTCATTCAGGAATATGATTATGAAAAAGTACGAAAAAAGAGCCAGATTTAAAACGACAGTGCTTATAACGACAGGCTGTCTCAAAACTCCCGTCACCACGTTTGTGCTCACAAGTATCACCTGTATCCCGAGGAACAGATAAAATGTGGGTCTGTAGAGCTTTGCGGTACGGACGCTTATATATATGACAAGTGTGATCATGCATGCGGACGCGACTCCGAGAAGAACACGATAGAACGGCATACCGACAAGAAAAATCCCTGTATCGCCCGGTTTAGCGATCCACCAGGTCTTTCCGTAATATGTCTCAAGTGATGCTGTAAGAACATTCACGCCAAAAGCATTTGTGATCATTATGATGCTCTGATACAGGCCTATCAGAAGAAACGGGATGTAGTAATATTTTTTCCCGGAATGTGTGTCCATGCCCTGAACTATCAGCGCAGCGCCCACGAGTGCCCACGGAAACACCGCATAATAACTCGTGAGGAGTTTCTTTGCCTCCACGGCATTATCGCATTTCAAAAGAATGATCACGAGAATGTTGCATACTACGAGAACGGATGCGGAAATAATGAAACTCCTGTTGGGGCTCTTTGCTTTAAGCGCAAAATATACGCACACCAGGGAGAAAAGTGAAAAGATTATAAGCATTATCTGTAAAAAAGTCATATTCCTCCCTCATATGCGTATCTGAAATACTAAAAATCCGGGGGCTCTGTGCGGTCCACAAAGCTCCCGGACAGCTGTTGTTTTACTTGACTATTCCAAGGAAACAAAGAATGCAAAGTATAACGCCTACAAATGAATAGATTCCCATAAGACCGCCGACGATCCCGAATACGATCCCGATGATCGGAAGACCGTTAAGGATGCTGAACAGCCAGCCGAGAAGGAAGCAGATGATCAGGAAGATGCAGAGCTGAACGATGAACGAAACAGCATTACCCTTCTTGATCTTGAACGGTGTAGGCCAAAGTGATCTGATAAAATCCATTGTAAAACCCTCCCATAATAGATTTATGCATACTATTTAGTTATCAATGAAACGCATCTTGTTTTCGCTCTTCGGCTTTTCAACCTTCACGGGCTCGGGCTTCTTGTAAAGACCGCCCATGTCGTTGATCATGGAAGCCTTGCATTCCTTGCAGAAACGTCCGGTAAGGATACGCTTTCCGCACTTCTCGCAGTTGAGCGCCAGATCGGAACTCTCGGCAAAAGTGAGTCTCTCCTCGCGGATCCACTTCTTCACCTGCGCCTGAGTAACCTCCATGTCATCACAGACATCCTGTATGCCGCATCCGGGATGATCGTAGACGTACTGTTTAACGTCGGCAAATTTCTCATCCATCTTTTTCTGGCAAGCCTGACAAACCGGCGGGCCTCCTATGTAGCTGAACATCTTGCCGCAGCTGGCACAATTCTTAAGTTCCATAAAGCTCCATCCTTTCGTGTTTTATTCCACCGCAGATCCTGCGGCGATACATAAAAAGTATACCTTTTCCGCTCCCGAGTCTTTGAGGATATGTGCGCAGGCATTCACTGTGCTGCCTGTTGTGAATATATCATCGACTACGAGCACCGTGCCCGGTACCGAAACACCCTGCTTAACGGCAAACGCACGAGAGAGATTCCTTTCTCTTTCATGCTTTGAGAGCGTTTTCTGGTCGGCGGTCTCCCTTTCCTTCTGCAGGATATCCGCAGCAGGAATGCCGCTGTAAAGCGATATCGCGCGTGCTATGAGCCCGCTCTGGTTGAACCCTCTTGCCTTAAGCTTCTTTTTGTGGAGCGGCACAGGAACGACCATATCAGGCGAAACGCTTTCAATAAAGTCTCCCAGCCTCAGCACTGCGGCACGTCCGAAAAAATCGACAAATTCCCGTGTGCCGTTTTTCTTT
>JAEEGF011311515.1_pt1 | contig 21342 bp, 10 predicted proteins | sample 9134171 | NCBI WGS metagenome assembly JAEEGF01 (sample SAMN16246542, study PRJNA631951) | gut metagenome | biome: gut microbiome; feature: rumen; material: AP-attached | host: Bos | place: Iran: Karaj | collected 2018-10 | reverse complement strand
GAGCAGCTTTGCGGAAGCGTAGCCGTAGCTCGTTATCCCGCCCAGGCTGTCGGTAACTGTAGATAAGAAATTGCCGTTCTCGATATACGATGCGGAAGAGGTAACTATCCCGGTCACGCTCGGTGAAGAAAGAGTGGCTTTGGTCGTGTTGCCGTAGCTGTCGTACTCATACTGCAGGGTCTGCATAGTTGTTCCGCCGCTATCTTTTTTCGTGACGGATTCCACTTCATGAGTATTGACAGAGCCAACGCTTTTGTAAGTGTATTCGTATTTTACGTTAAGTTTATCGGTAAAATTGGCGACGTCTACTCCGTTCGCGGCGTATTCAAGAAGGCTTTGGTTGCCGTTTTCGTTTTTGGTGTTTGTAAGGTTACCGTTATCATCGTATGCATAAGTTTGCACCGGTTCGATCGTCAGGCAGATATCGTCGAAATACGCGTCGTTGCAGTTGAAGTCGTAGCTGAGGAATACCGTTATGGATGTGACGTCCTTTTTCGGCTGAATGACTGCCGCGCTGTACTGCCATCCGTCGTAATACGGGTTGAAATCCGCCGCCTGATCCTCGTGAGTGTTATCAGTGTATAGGATGTTTGCCACTACACGGAACGTACGGTTGTTTGTTTCATCTTCTTTTTCGGTCGGGGTCGAATATGCCTTGCCCCAGCCGGAAAGCATAAGCGTGGTCTCTTTGGGCACGCTCAGCGCAACGGTCTGCGACTTATAGTTGTACCCGGTTGCGCTCCCGGTCACCCGCATGACTTTGCCGCGTTCGGCGTCCGTGTAATTTGGCGCGACGGACCATCCGCCGGATGAAAGCGACATCCCGCCGTTCTGGATAAGGTTATAATCGGAAGCGACTTCGCCTTTTTCAAGCTGAACGCAATCGAAATATGCGGTTCCGGAAGCGGCGGCGAGTTTAAGCTGGACCTGGACGGTCGTATTTGCCGAAAGCGTCTTCGTGACGGATATCCTTTGCCAGCCGTTCTGTATATTCGTATTCGTGGTGCCGGTGAGCCGTTCGCTTTCGGCGCCGTCAAGGATAATGAACGCGCCTCCGTTATTCGCGGTGGAAACGTTTGCTGTTTTTACGTAAGCGGAAAAGGTATACGTACCGGATTCGGGTATGGTGACGTTTTGGTATCTTCTGTAATAACCCGAAGAGTTGTTCGTTGAAGACATCACGAACGACTTGTCGCCGTAGAGTTTATCCGCGGTCGAGGCGGAGGACGAATAACCGCTGCCGCTATATCCGCCTGACCAACTCGTCGTCGATTCACAGTTGTTGTTAAGGAGCAGGTTTTCTGCAGTCCTGCCTTTTACGGTATCGACAACGATCTTGCTGTTCGTTTTACTTGCCTGAACGAAATCCGTGTATTTCGCATAAGCCGTACCGTATACGTCTTTTCCGGTAATATCGCTGCTGAAAGAACAGACGGTCTTGCCGTAGGTGTCCATGACATACGTGGTAAGTATATCGTCGACGTTGTTGTATACGTCGTCTCTTCCGCTCGTTCTGACGACAGTCTTTTTATCGCCGTATTCGAACCCGATCTTCTGACCGGTAGTACTCCCGCCTTTTTCGGTGACCGAGGAGACGCGCGTAAGTCCGTTTGCGGTGACGTAATCATATTGTATTTTATACGAGGTATCGCCGTCGGCGGCAGTCAATAATGTACCGTCGGAATTATACGTATACGTGCAAGTGCCGTATTTTGAGCTGACTATCTTGCGGAGATATCCGGAATATGAAGTGGATATCGCGCCGTTGTAAGTGGTCGAATAATAGAACGTTACCGTTTCACTTGTGTCCGTTACACTTGTGTCCGTTTTATTTGTGATCGTCTGAAGTGCGTTTGCGGAGTTATACGTAAACTCAATCTGTTGCACGGCGGATGCGTTTTTCGGGGTGCAGGTTATCGACGTGAGTCTGCCGCTCGTATATTCGAAATTCCTGACGTTGCCGAAAGCGTCGCTCATTTTTACGAGCCTGCCGTTCGTGTCAAAATACTTGCAGTTCCCGTAATCGTCTTTAAGCAGATACTTATACGTCCCCGTTGTGTCGGTCAGATCGGTCAGATACAGCGGGTATCCGTCTTCGTTGAGATGTACCCCGTTAACCGTACCGGGCAGGAAATACAATTCGGTACCGTCCGCGTCGTTGTATACGTACCAGTCTTGATTATCAAGAGTTATTTTGGCTATGGTCTCCTGAACGCTGAGTTTCCATCCTTTGCCGATCTTCATGTTGGAAAAGTCTGCTGTTAGAATATCGGCGCTGGAGGTGAATTCATTATCTGCCAAGAAGCTGTTATACACATGGCTTATTCCGACAGGAAGAATATTGCCCTTGGTCGCGGTGTCGTCGTGAACAAAAACGAGGTTGCCGTTAAAGGTGTTCACGCTGCCCGTGCCGGCATTGCCCGCGCCGTGAGATACAAACTGCCATGTACCTTCGAGTCCTTTAGTATCGCGATAAGATACGATAAACTTCGGATATGCGTCGTTATAATTGCTGTTATTTGCAGTTGAAAAAGAAACGTAACCGCTTCCGGAAACCGGCTTTAGCGCAAGCCCGTATTGACGCATCATATCATCCGGATCATTATACCACTCGATCATGGCTTTGGTTATATCCAAAGTATAATCAGTGACAGAAGAACTTATGCTGATATAGTCGATCACGTTGGTATCACAGCCGGGCACTATTCCCGTGGATATGGAAGCGTCCCAGTTCTCGGTCAACTGATAGGCTCCGACGATAAGGTTGGTACCGTTGGTTTCGATTTTTCTGAGTTTAAGATAAGCGGAAGTGACAGCCGCCGTCTTGGGAATGGGCAGAAGTCCGGTGTTCGTACCCACGGCGTTTGCAATACCGATAAGGGAGACGTTTTCGTACCCATTACGAGTGCCGACGTTCATCCAGCCGTAATCGCCATAGCCCTGAGCGTGGCCCACCGCTACGAAAGTGTCTTTGATGCGTCCTCCCGTGTACTGAGTCTGATATTTTACGATCGTAGGATCTATCGTTACCGGAAAGGCTCTTTCTTCGTCTTCCATCCATTCGGCGTCGGCTATGACGGTCAGAGTCAGAACGCCGTCTTTTTCTTCAACGGAATAGTATACGTTGTCCGAACACTCATAGTTTGCGTCATACATATATCCCGCGGGGATAACGAAAACAGCCTCGCCTGTCTCGTCGTCGTTGAGCAGCACGCTTCCGTCTTCAGCAAGCGCGGCGACAAGGCCTTCAAGCGCGAGGTCGAAGGTATATACGTATTCGCCGGTTCTTTCTTTAACGATGATGTTCTCTTTAAGGTTCCCACCATTGAGAACGTACTGAATGTCGGTATTCGCAAGTATGTCTTCATACTTGACGCCGGAAGAATATTTGGTAAGCGTCGTGGCTGAATCTATATCGTTCCCTTCGGGATGTTCGGAGGTATTGGTGATCTCGGCCTTACCGCCCGAAACGGCGCCCTTGAGCAGCATTCCGATAGCGTATTTACCGGACTGCAGGCTGACGAGACCTTTGTCACTGACCGATTCGGAGAATCTCATCAAAACGTCGGACACAGTATTCTCATAACCTGCAAATCCGTCGTCTTCTATATATTTAAGTGTGTTATCGTAATCGGTCCATTTGCCTTCTGCATCTTCGAAATGAACAGGCTCGGCATAATCTGCAAGCACAAAACTGCCGTCAGACAGTCTGAACGTCTTCGTATTTGAAGTTCTATCGTCAATCATCTCGCCGAGCACGTACGCCGGTTCGGACTTCTGTTCCTCAAGCACAGTGTCCGGGTCGTTGCCGCCGAGCAGTTCGCCAGCTTCTGCCAGTATAGACTGCGGCGTGAACACGAAAAGCATGACAATGCAGAGGAGGATTGAGGTAAGCCCCATAAAGTGATGTTTTGTGTTATTCATAGTTGCTTTCCTTTCTTTTTTCGTTATATGATTCCTTTTTGATTTGTTTTCAAACGATTTCTTCAATAGAAGGTGTTCGTACATATGGGATATATTCTCTACTGACAGCCCCATACGACGTATAATTCTTTTTGGCGGTTTCCAACGATACCTTATTGAACCGTTGAGTTTGCTTTGACTGGCAATTGCTTTCATTTACCCAGAAACAGACCGGACATAATTCGGGATACCGTGATCTTCCATATATAAGTGTTTTATGACCGCAGCAAGGATGGATTGGTTGCTTTTTTGTAAGAAGGTAAAGCAGCAACCGTATGCATTACCTCTTTGTGCGAAACTTGCCTGTTTTACCGTCTGAAAATAGAGTTCAACCTTTCCCCATTCCGTGGTATCCTCCTTATCCTTGCCTAATGCATATGATACCACTTTTTACCCTCTTATACAATTCCGTACCAGTCCAATATCAATAGTTAACGGAAAACTCTATACTGCCTTTCTCTTTTTGTTCCGGTATCGTGTAATGCATAGGGACATCAGAACCGATATATACCAAAACGCCGTGGTCGGGAGTATAGCAATACATATAACGTAATTGATCCCCGGTTTCGGTCAGTTCATATGTTGTCCAGATCTTGTGGCCCTCACCGAAACTTTCACTGACATATGGCGTATCCATCAGGTGTACTTTTATTACATATTCACCCAGATCCGAATTGATCGGCAACTTCCTTTCACCTTTATATGCTTCTTCGTTTTTGTCCGCATAGCTGATTTCGAATTGCCGATATGACGTGCAATCTATTCGTATCGCATACGAACCGTCTTGCTGTGCGGTCGCTTCGATCGTTTTTATTCCATAAAACTCATTTTCCTTTGCAGAAGACAGCAGCATTATTATGGGCAACAAAACAGCTGCAGTAATAAATAAAACAATAAGGATTTTTTTCATTATATTTACCTCCATATAATTGTCAATTCAGTTTTCATGCCAACTATGTATAATTTGTCTTAATGTACTTTCTATCCAAGGGGCGGCATTTTCGCCAGGACAAACAGTATAATCACAGACGGATCTATGCGTTTCGATTGGTGTATTGTGTCAAATAATTGAATTGCTCAACATTGCTTTTTGCCTTTGTCCAATGCCAAGCATCTTTTCGGTTCAGTATCATTATATATTCAAAAACACGTTTTTCCATTTTTTGGGACAATTAATATATGAAAAGGGATAAGCGATAAACTCCGTTTTGATTAAGTATCGCTTATCCCTATTTATTACGCTTATCCCACGTGTTTGTGCTAAAAAGCAAAGAATCCCCCGCCGGAAACAGCGACAAGCGCTACGCTCGTCTCATTTTCGGCGCTTCATTTCACCACCTAGCCGGTATTATTTGGTTATTATGAGCTTGCATACTCTGACAAAATGTTATTCTCTTTTCACGATTACTTAATCTGTGATGTCTGCAACCGTATGCATTACCGATAATGCATATGATACCACTTTTTATCCTCTTATACAATTCCATACCAGTCAAAAATACGGATTTACTTAAATCAATAATCCAAATAATAAACATCCGTGACGACAAACGTCCCGTTGCGGTATATTGCGTTTATGCTCATTCTCAAACCGCCGCCGTCAGCCGTAAAACAAGTGCTGTAGCTTTCGCACAGGATCAACTCGTCCGCCTCGTGAAAGCGCCACTCGCCGGCGGACTGCGCAAGCAGTCTGCGCATGATATACGCGTCCCTGTCCGCTCCGTCAAGCTCGTCGGGATCGCAATCCTCGGCAAGCTTCGAGTTCGCGTTTTCGGCGGCTTCGTATCTTACTTCGCCCCACAGCTCTTTGAACGTCGATGCTTTATTTGCGGCGAGCTTTTTCGCAAAATCTGCAAGAGCGCCGTCGAGCGCCGGGATATATGCTGCGATCACGTCCGGATCCGCGATATAAACGGCTTCGGCCGGATTTTTTTCCGTTATGGCGATCGCCTCATATTTACCGTCGTGCTCCGCTGAAACACAGTACACGTCGGGAAGATATACGGGGAAAATCACCGGATACGGGCCTGCTATGATTTTTCCCTTGCTGTCGATAATATATTTATTTTCCGGTTCGATGCGCGAAGTCACGATATAATCGGCGCCGTAAAGCGCCCTTTCTACAGATCGATAATTCGAGGCGTCGAACAGCTCGTTGCCCTGCCGGTCAATTACATATACGCCGGTATCGGTAGTCACGAGAATCGCGCTCAGATCGCCGTAAGGCGAAATATCCTCGACGCCGCACAAGGTTTCTTCGGTCACAAAGACCGCGTTGCCTTCGACTACAACGGCATATTCTTTTGTTTCGTCATCGATGACGGAAATGCCGAGTAAAACAGAAACAGATCCTTCCTCTTCCGCTTCGCTTTCAGTATCCGGAACGCTGAGCTCATGTGAAGGCGTCTCCGAAGATATCGACTGCGTATCGGAAACGCTCGAAGTCTCTGGAACCTCAACGCTCGAATGTGATCCAATACCGGTGTCGGCGCCGCATGAAGTCAGTACCCCGGCAATAAGTGCCAGAACTAATAATACGATAATAAAGCTGTTGTTTCTCATTATTACTCCACCTTCTCATATTTAACTAATGGATTGGTTGCTTTTTTGTAAGAAGGTAACGCGGCAACCGTATGCATTACCGATAATGCATATGATACCACGTTTTTCCCTCTTATGCAATACCATACCAGTCCAGTGTCCCCATAGTAAGTAACACCGAATGGAATTTATCTGCTAAGACACAACGTATTAATCGTTGATTATGGTTACATCCGCGTTCTTTCTCAGTTCTGCTTTGAAAGCCTCTATTTTTTCCATGATTTTCACGCCGTCGGTTTCGCCGTCTGCGATCTCATCTGTCAAAGCAGTTGCAATAAGCATATTTTTGAAAGTGTTCCATGCTCTCTCGTCGGAATAATATTCGTCAATAGTGGTACCGCTTTCGGTTATGGCTTCAAGCAGTGAGCGAATACTTGCCGGCTGCTGGGAAATCGGCAGCTCCGCGATTTGCTTTAGAGCTTCCTTTTGGCTGTTTATCGTCGATTCTACCTGTTCATCCGTCACTTTCTTGTCGCATCCACGCTTTACTGCTTCCTGCATTAGCAGTTTTTGCATTATAAGCCCTTCAAGAATGTCTTCCTTGGCGGTGCCGGGCGAAAAACGCAAGAAAGTCTCTATTTGAGTATCATATATATATTCGCCGTTAACTATCGCTGCGACACCCGGATCCAACGCTTCGGTGTCTTTGCGGAAAAGCTTTGCAAAATATTCGCCAAGCGACATTCCGTCGCCGTGCGCTTTTATCATAAATATCGAAAAAACAATGGCTATTATAGCGACTGTCGAAAGTGCTATTATTGTTATTTTGCTTTTCATTATTTCTGCCTCCTTTAATGTACAAAGTAGATTATATTACGGAATACTGTAGCAAAAGTAAAAACTGTCTGATTGATATTCGGAAAAAGGAATTGTAATATATGCACAATAAAAGCTGCATCCGAATTCGATTTCAATAGTTGTATTAAACGGTAACGGCTTGAAGCCATACCAGTAGTTACACCTATGTGAATAGGGTGCGGGTAAATGGCAATGCGTTTCTGGCGCTCCATCATCCGGCGGACCCAGCGCATACAGCAAATCATTCACTGTTCTGATTGTAATATTGCCGTTCAAAGGAAAAACAGGATAATTCACTGGGCAATTAGGGGGATCATTTATCAAGGAATGGATTGAGCAATTGACAGCATATAAGCCGGGTGATATGTTGAGTATATTATTGTCGATAATGTTAGTGTGCAGAATTTCACATATTATATTATAGTAGATTATACACGGATATGGCAAATCAATCGGCTGGTTCCCTTCTAAAATCATCCATATAACATTTCCGGTAAAATCACTACTGACCACTTCTGCGGTTACATGTACGTTGCAACTGGCTGTAACGCTATTATCATATGTTGAAGTGGCAGTAATTGTAGCATTACCGACAATATATGCATGAATATGACCATCTTCCACTGACACGACATTTGGATCAGAACTGCTCCAAGTTACAGATCTTTGGTTTGTGTTTGCCGGTTGATATGTAACTGATAATTCAAACTCATCGCCCGGCAATAACGTCAGTGAAGCATTTGACATTATTAATCCTGAAACATCTGGATAATTAACCGTTACCACGCAGTTTGCGGTAGCTCCGCGTGAAGTCGTTACGGTAACGGTGGCTGTGCCTTCCGTTAGCCCTGTCACAGTTCGGGATATTCCCATACCGCTAACGGAAACAAAGTTCCCGCTTTGCGTTACGGTGTAGTCTATGGTATCGCCCGCGGGTATAGTTGTCGCTGTCAGCTGGAATGAATCGCCTATGGCTATCGTCCTGGAAGTCTCGTTCAACGACACGCCGGCAAGTATCACGTTAATATAACAGTAAGCCGTGCCCTGCGGCGTGGTGACTTTTACGGTCGCGCTCCCCGCCGATAAACCCGCAGTTACCGTGCGACTGTTCCCGCTGCCGGAAAGGGTGATGTTGCCGCTCCCCTGCGTTACGCTGAAAGTGACGTTTGTGTTAGGCGGCGTGGTCGTTGCTGTGAGGACAAATGAATCGGTAACGTATAACGATTTGTTAGTATAATTCAGCGATAAACTGCCCGCAAGGACCGTCACCACGCAAGTACCGCTGCCGTTGCTGCCGCCGTTGGCGACGATATAGGTCGTTCCCGGAGCGACCGCCGTGACTTCGCCCGTACCGTCGACCGTGGCGATAGAACTATCCATTGAAAACCAAGTATAGCTGATCCCGCTCGGGTACGTGCTTGCGGAAAGCTGGAACGTTTCGCCTACGTACATCGTCTTTGTTGAAGGCGTCACGACTATGCTCGGCGTGTAATCCATTGTGATATACGGGTAATAGTTCGAATTGGTGTATTCGGTGGAAAGGAAATTGCGGTAATACGTGGAGGACGATTCGTTGCTGTTTATCAGGATAATTCCGTAACTCGCGGTAAACGTGCCGTTCTTCCACGCTTTGACCGTCTCTTTTATTTCGAATTCCCACCAATTGGGCGAAGAGGAGTACGTTTTGCTTGCGGCGTACGTGCCGCTTGAATTGTAGTTGTTTACGTTTACGTTGCTGAACTTGACTCCGCTTTCGGTCCACGTTTCCAAAAACGGTCGCGCCGTTACCGTGGCGCTGCCGCTCTTGCCCGAAGCTTCGCGCAAGTGGAGTATCACGGAATTTATCTGCGTCACATCTATCTGATTATACACGACGTCGCCGGTGAGACCGGTAAGGCGGTAAAGCACTCTGCCGTAGCCCAAACTCGAGCTGACGTATCCGCAGTAATTATATTTGTTGCCGCCGTTTGCGTTGCTCGAACCCGAATACACCGGGGCGTCTTCAATGAGCTTTGGCCCGTAAGTGTATGTATATATCGTTATGCTTGGATCTATATACACCGGGTAAGCGGCGCTTTCAAGGAATTCAGGATCTACGCTTACGGTAAGTATATATTCACCCGGCTCTGTCTCTTCGGCTTCAAGAACGCCGTAAGTGCATTCGCCCTCGGAATCCAGAACGTATATTGCGCCGATATCGCCTATGTGCTCTTCGCCGCGGAATATATCGTGACCTTCTATGCGCGCGTTTTCGGTAAACGCCGTAAAGACGTATTCCGTAACGCCGTTGTATTCGTTTACGACTATATCTTCTTTGAACCCGTCGAACGTGGGAGTGTATACTATATCCGCTTTTTCAAAAGCGTCCGCGTATACCACGCGCTCGCGTTCGTCTTCTTCCGGCAGCGCGATCCTTTGCAATTCCGCCTGCTTGACGCTCTCTTTCAGCTCCGCCGGTCGAACGCTTATCACGATATCATCGTACGTTACGCTAACGCCGTTTTCAAGGTCTTTTGCAAAATTCACACGGATATCGTTATCGGGATTGTAATATCCTTCTTCCGAAAGGGCGAGTTTTGTGCTTTTATCTTTGATCTCTCCGCTTTCATCGGTGTATTTGACGTCCATGCCGAACATATACAAGGTCTCGGTGCCGTCGGGGTTCATATACACCAGCGTGTTCATTTCTTCCTTGAACGGCAGCCTCGCGGCGTGATCCGCCGCTTTGTCAGCAATGATTTCGGGATATTCCGGTTCAGGCAAGGCGTATTCCGGCTCAAGCGGTTTATCATCCGCCAAGACAGGCAAACTGTCGCCGGAGCATACTGCCGCGGCGCCCGTGTTGCCGCTGAAGATGAAGCATACCGTTATCAAAACGGCCAGCAAACCGACGTAAATCGTTTTTGAAACATAAATCGCTCCTTTCTTTTGTCATCGTTTCTTACTTCTTCTGCAAGAGGGTATAATCCCTCTTTTTCAATTATACAATATATATTCGGTTTTGTCAAGCGCTCTTTTTGAATTATTATGCATAAAATCGTGCAAAACTATTGACAAACGCCGCTGTGTGCGCTATAATGCCCGTAATAACGCGAAGATGCGGAACAGTAAGCGGTTTATTCCCGCCTTAAGAGAGACGCCGGACGGTGCGAGGCGCCGGGGGAGATCTGCCGAACTCACCGCGGAGCGGCTGTTACGAAAGTTACGAGTAGTGGCAGACGGGAGCTCCCGTCACAGAGCGGGGACGTGCAGGCGTCCTGTAAGTGCGCCCTGCCTTTTTTCGGGGCGAAGAAGAGTGGTACCGCGGAATACGCATTCCTTTGCGTTTTCGTCTCTTTATCTTTTAAAAAGAGACGAAAACGTTTTTTATTTTTTTCATCGCAGGTTCAATACGAAAGGAGCCGTTTGGATATGAAGACCGTACTTATTGCAGACATTACGCTTAAAAAACTCGCCGAAGAGCGCACTTTATCGCTGCTTTTCCGCGAAAAGACCGCGGTGGCGGATTGCGCCGACAAGCTCGGCGCCGACGTGGTGGAGCTTCCCGCCGTCAGAAACGCGCGCGAAGACGCCATTATATTCAAAACGATATCCCAGCGGGTCGAAAACGCCGCCGTTTCGGTATGCGCCGGCGCGGATATCCAAAGCGTGAACGCGGCTTGGGAATGCGTAAAGACGGCCCGCCGCCCCGTGCTGCGCGTCGAACTCCCCGTATCCACAATGCAGATGGAATACGCGTACCACGTCAAGCAGGAAAAAATGCTCGAAAAAATACAAACGCTGGTCACGGCGGCGCGCTCTCTTTGCGCCGAAGTCGATTTCGTCGCGCTCGATTCCACCCGCGCGGATATCGATTTTCTCGTCGAAGCCGTGCAGGCCGCCGAAAAATGCGGCGCTTCGTTCATCACGCTGTGCGACGACGCCGGCGTCTCCACGCCCGACGATATCGGCTCGCTCACGGCAAAAGTAAAAGCGAGCGTCGGCGTTCCGGTGTACGTACAGCCTTCCGACCGCATAAATATGGGCGTGGCTTCGGCGTTCGCCGCCGTTTCCGCCGGCGCCGACGGCGTTAAATGCGCGCTCACGGGCGGCGACGCGGTGCTCACGGGCGAACTTTCCGATTCTTTCGGCGCCTGCGGCGCAAAGATAGGCGCCTGCCTCGCGCTCGATAACAAGATAATCCATACGGGAGTAGACGAACTGCTTTCAGGCATAGGCGGCAGCGCACAGTACGCCGTCACGGATACCGACCCCGAATCAAAAAAGATACTGCTCGACACGTCGTCCACCATCGAGCAGGTCGCGCGCGCCGCGCAGCTTCTCGGCTATGAGCTTTCGGATCCTGACGCCGGCAGCGTCTACCGCGCGCTCATGCAGGTGTGCGAAAAGAAAGGCGCCGTCGGTTCGAGGGAACTCGAAGCCGTCATAGCGAGCTCGGCGATGCAGGCGCCTTCGACCTATCATTTCGAATCCTACACTACCACGTCCAGCAATACGGCGAGCTCTATGTCGCAGATCACGCTCAAATGCGGCGGCGATATCATCTGCGGCGTAAGCGCCGGCGACGGCCCTATAGATTCCGCTTTCCGCGCCATTGAACAGTGCGTCGGCCACCATTACGAACTCGACGATTTCCAGGTCCAGTCGGTCACCGAAGGCAAGGAGGCGCTCGGCTCGGCGCTCGTGCGGCTCCGCAGCGGCGGAAAACTCTATTCCGGCAACGGCACTTCCACCGATATCGTCGCGGCGAGCATAAGGGCGTATATCAACGCGCTCAACAAGATAGTCTTTGAGGAGAATGCGGTATGAAGATAGTTTTTTCCACAAAAAACGTCGTTCGCGCCTCGTTTCTGGATACCTGCCGTATGGCGTACGATTACGGCTTCTGCGGATTTGAGATATACGACGCCGAAAAAGAGCGTTCGTTCCACAACGACAGCATACTCCGCCGCGACAAGACCGCCGATTCCAGGCGCAAGCTCGTGAACCGCAGCCTTTCGGTATCGGCGCTCAGGATGCCGTACCCGATGGAAAGAGAAAACGTGAGCGCCGACATTACTGTCAAATACGTCGATATGGCGTCGCTCGCCGGTATACCTTACGTGATAGTACGCGTCGAGCGGGAGACAGGCTTCGACGTGCTCGAACAAAAGCTTTCGGCAGCCCTCAGGCGCGCCGAAAACACAGACGTCGGCATACTGCTCGAAACGGTCGGACATCTGGCCGATACCGATAACGTCATAGACGTGATAAATCATTTCTCATCAGCCGCTTTGGGCGTTTCGTGGAACGTTCGCGCCACTTGTTTCGACGCCGACGAAAGCTCGGTCGCCACTATGAAGACGCTCGGCGCGTATATCAAATACGTTCGGCTCGGCGATATGAAAAACGGCAAAGCCGTGCTCATAGGCGAAGGCGAACTTGACGTTAAGGCGCTTCTCAACGCGCTGTCTTCCCTCAATTACGACGGCTATATATGCGCCGCGTGGAACGACGAGATAACCGACGCTGACATCGTGCTCACACACTTCGCCAACTACGTTTCGGCGCTCAACCGCCAGAAGACGACGTATGAACACGTCTATTACAACCGCGCTCGCACCGGCACGTACGTCTGGAAAAAGTACGACGTCATTGACTGCACTTTTTCGGAAGTGCTCGATACCATGGCGGAAAAATACCCCGACCAGTACGCGTTCAAATATCCCACGCTCGATTATACGCGCACCTACCGCCAGTTCTTGCGCGACGTTGACGAATGCGCCGCTTCGCTCATTTCGATGGGCGTAAAGCCGGGCGACCACGTGGCGATCTGGGCGACAAATATCCCCCAGTGGTTCATTACATTCTGGGCGACCACCAAGATCGGCGCCGTACTGGTGACTGTGAACACCGCGTATAAGATACACGAAATAGAGTATCTGCTCAAGCAGTCCGACACCCACACTCTGGTGCTTATCGAATATTGCAAGGACATAAGCTACAAGGACATCATCCGCGAGCTTTGCCCCGAACTCGATACGCTCGAACCCGGCAAACCGCTTTATTCCAAAAAGCTGCCGTTTTTACGCAACGTCGTGACCGTGGGATTCAGTATGCCCGGATGCCTCAGCTGGGAACAGATGCTTTCGCGCGCGTCGCTCGTGCCGCTTGCCGAAGTGCGCCGCCGCGCCGCTCTCGTCAGGCCTGACGACGTCTGCAATATGCAGTACACCTCCGGCACCACGGGGTTCCCCAAAGGCGTTATGCTCACCCACCGCAATATAGTCAACAACGGCAAGACCATAGGCGACCGGATGGATCTTTCCACCGCCGACCGTATGATGATACAGGTGCCGATGTTCCACTGTTTCGGAATGGTGCTTTCGATGACGTCGATGATGACCCACGGCGGCACTCTGTGTCCAATCCCGTACTTTTCGCCTAAATCGGCGCTGGCGTGCGTCAACGACGAGCACATCACCTGCTTCAACGGCGTTCCGACAATGTTCATCGCGATGTTCGGGCATCCCGATTTTGCAAAGACCGACTTTTCGTATATGCGCACCGGGATAATGGCCGGCTCCAACTGTCCGCCCGACCTTATGCGCCGCGCGGCGGACGAGATGAATATGCGTGAGATAATTTCGGTCTACGGTCAGACAGAGGCGGCGCCCGGCTGCACGATGGGCGAAGTCAACGAGGATATCGACCACCGCGTCGAGACCGTGGGCAGCCCGTTCCCCGGCGTGGAATGTATGATAATCGACCCCGAGACCGGCAGGGAACTGCCCGACGGCGAAAGCGGCGAATTCGTCGCCCGCGGGTTCAACATTATGAAAGGGTATTACAAAATGCCCGAAGCCACGGCCATGGCGATCGACGAGGACGGCTGGCTGCATTCGGGCGATATCTGCCTGCGTACGCCGGACGGCTACTACAAAGTCACCGGACGGCTCAAGGATATGATAATCCGCGGCGGCGAAAACCTCTACCCGCGCGAGATAGAAGAATTCTATCTGACCAACCCCAAGGTGCGCGACGTCCAGGTCGTCGGCGTGCCCGACGAAAAATACGGCGAGGAATGCTGCGCGTGGATCATCCTTTACAAGGGCGAAACCTCGGACGACGCCGAGATGCGCGCTTACGGCAACGCTTCTATAGCAAGGCACAAGGTGCCGAGATATTTCCTGTTCGTGGACGAATTCCCGATGAACGCCGCGGGCAAGATACTCAAATACAAGATGCGCGAAGAATCCGTGCGCCTGCTCGGACTCGACAATAAGTGAAGACCGGTCCCGTTTCGTATGAAGCGGGATCTTTTTTGCCCGCACTGACTTCTTGACAAACGGGACGACTTATTATATAATGTTTTAAACTGTAACAAACAAGGAGCGATCTATATGAAAAGGTTTACACTAAAAGCCGTATCACTGCTGCTCGCGCTCGCCGCCGTGTTCGCGACGGCGCAGATCGGAAACGTTGGCGTTTCGGCGTCGGCGGACCGCACGGTAATAGAAGTTTCAAGCTGGGAAGAGCTTTCCGAAGCGTTTGCGGCTTCCAGATGGGACGGCGCGGAATGGAAGATCGTGCTCGTTTCCGACCTGACCGCCGACGCGCGCGACGCGCTCCGCAGCCAGACCGCGCTTTACACGTTCACGCTCGACGGCTGCAGCGTCATTTTCGATTTCAACGGTCATACGCTGTCGTGCAACGATTCCGTAAGCACCACCGATCTTTCGTATTCGCTCAACGATTTTATACGTGTCGATATCTATCTTTCCGAGCGGCGCACTCTTTCCGGGTTCGAGCGTTACGGCAGCACGCTCACCGTAAGGGATTCCGTGGGCGGCGGAGGTATAAATATGTATTCATCCCGTGCGAAGGATAATGCGATCGCCGCGTTCCACGTGGTATCGCACAGCCAGTTCTACGCCATGGGTCAGTATAATACCGACAGCGCTCACCATAATAATCTGGTAATAGAATCCGGCAGTTTCTACCTTGACTGCAAGACAGAAAAGTTCGGCAGCGGCACGCTCAATCTCGAAAATTCCTACCGCGGCTGCGTGATCGCAGACGATTGCATCACTGTTATCAACGGCGGTTATTTCCGGGCAAAGGGGACCGGATTCAAATCCGGGGACGACGATATGTGCGCTCGCGAGCTTTCGGCTTTCGGCACCTGCTGTTCAACGGCTTTCACGCGCCACGGCATTTTCAGCGGCGAAACGGTCATCAACGGCGGCGTGTTCGTTTCCAACGGATATTCCGTGCATCATTTTGACCTCGCCACGGCGGTGAACGAGACTACTTCAATGTTTTTCCCCATGATAAACGGCGGTATCTTTTCCGGCTCCGTTGGCTTTGTAGGCATGACTTTCAAGTATAACGACGGGAACAGTGAACTCCGTTCGCTGCCCGCTTCAACGATACTCGATACCGACGCCGTAATAATCGGCATAATCGGCTCCAACGGCCTGTTCCGCGGCGCTGAAGACAAAACGCTCGGCGATCTTCACAAATGCAGGTCGCTTCTGGTGATCGGCGCCACCGCGGTGGGATTCAGGCGCGCTTCCGCAAACGGCGAGCACGTCGAACTCGAACGTTGCACCGAAGACAGCGAAGAGTTTTCGGTCGAATATTCGATCCCTTCGTGGGTCTCGGATTATATTCCGGACGTGACCGTGTCTCCGTATATAGCGATCTCCTATAACAGTACGGACAGCCTGTATTCCACCGGCAGACTCACCGTGGAATACGCCTCGTACCCCGGCGAACTTTCGGTGCACGCCGGAGTTTCGGTGAGTTATATGGGCTGCACCGCCGAATTCGAAGATATTTACGATATCCAGGTCACCGAAGTAAAAGAGCCGCCCGTTATCGTAACGCAGCCGGTTTCCGTGAAAGCCGAACCCGGGGGGACCGCCGTGCTTTCGGTGACCGCAGATCACGCCGCCGCATATCAGTGGTACGTCAGGATCGGTTCCGTTTCGATCCCCATTACGGAATCGCTTGCGGGCGACAGCGTAAAAGGGTATAACGCTTCCAGACTGTATTACACGGCCGGTACCGTCACTTCCGATAAATTCTTCTGCCGCGTCACCGGGTCCGACGGCACCACCGCCGATACCTCCGTCGTCACCGTGACGTTCGGATCGATACCTCGCGTGAAGTCTTTCTCCGGCGGCAGCTATCACTCCGGCGGCAGCGCGTATTTCCATCTCAGGGCCGATTATCTCGATAACGTCGCCTGGGTCGTCTACGACCGCAGGGCTTCGAGCAACACCGACCGCATACTCACGCTCGACGACTTTTTAGAGGACACCGGTCTGGAATGCAGCGTAAAGCAGAACAGCTCGTTCGGCTACGCTTCGGTGGAATTCAAAAACGTGCCCGAAAACTTTTCGGGCAGATACGAAGTAGGCTATCAACTCAAAAACGCGCTCGGCGAAATACCTCTTTCGCTCGAAAACTGCATACCGTTCACGCTCGTGCGCGACTATCCCGTCATAACGCTCGCGCCGACTGACGCCGGCTGTTTCCCGGGAGGCGAGCTCGTGTTCCGCACCGAGGCGCTCGGTGCGACGGGCTTCGAATGGCTGTTCGAGATCCCGGATGAGGACGGCGTGAACACGGTTATGACCGTGAGCGAATTCCTGTCATGTTACCCGGGCGTTTCCGCAGACACCGACGGCGGCGCCGGAGTATCCGTTCTGACGTTGAACGGTGCGGTCCCCGAAATGTCGGGCATATACGTATATTGCCGCGTCGACGGGCCCGAGGCGAGCTCGTTCACTCCGCTCGCGTCGATTATCATAATCGACGATTATCTCCTTGGCGATATGAACGGCGACGGAATCGTCAACTCCTCCGACGCCATCTACCTGCTCAGGCACGTGCTGTTCGAAGACGATTATCCTCTCAACCAGCCCGCGGATTTTATGTGCGACGGTATCGTCAATTCCTCCGACGCCATCTACCTGCTCAGGCACGTACTTTTCGAATCCGATTATCCTCTCGGCTGATATCGAATAAAACAAATAATCAAGCCGGGCTTTAACGCCGGGCTTGATGACAGGCGGTAAAATAAACCGGCTGAAGTAAGCGATGTAAATACTTATTTCAGCCGGCTTTTTCAAACGATCCGCAAGCGTTTGGTCCTTGCGTTTTCTTTGCGAGACGGATTAAGTTTTGAGAAAAGTTTCAAGTATTCGTTTTGCTATTGAAATACCGTACGGAATGGTATATAATTATTAAGAAAATAAACTAAGGACGTAAAAAAGATGTTTACTGGCGATTACGGCTATTTTGACTATAAGGGCAATATCACCGGTTATACCGGTCAGGATTACGGCGGTTTTGCTCAGTATCTGTATCTTGCGATCTCGGTGGTCGTCCTGGCAGGGCTTTTGATAGCTCTTAGAAAAATATCCCGGGAAAGGGCGTTGAAGATCGTCGGTTTTCTCGGCGTCTTCATGACCGTTCTTTATATCGGTAAAACGGTGTGGGAATCGTATTATGATATCACGATCACGGGCTCTTTCAATACCGGACTTCTTCCGTTCGACACCTGCTCGCTCATTATGCCCGCGGGATTGATCGCCGGTTTCGGAAAAGGGAAACCGCAGAAGATCTGCGAGTGCTGGATCGCGACCGGCGGTATCGTCGGAGGCTTTGCCACGATGCTCTTTCTCAACGCTTTCCTTTATTATCCGTTCCTGTCTTTCGGTGCGACGTATTCGATGGTGTGGCATTTTCTGATGGTTTTCATGGGGCTGCTCGTTCTCGTCTGCTTACGGCCTCCCATCCGCTTTTCCGTGGTCACCGACGCGTTCGTTTTTCACCTTATCGCTTCGGCCGTGGTTATCCCGGTGGATTTCATTTTTGATTTTGACTTTATGCTTTACAGATATCTCGGCCACGTGCCGTTTTTCGAAGGCGTCGCGACGCGCCTTAGAGAGGCGGGCTTTGAATTTGTGAATCCAATAATAATGCTTATACTTTATTTCGTGGTTTTCGCGGTGATATGGCTTGTCGCCGCAATGATAAAAAACCGCAAGACTGCGCGCGGCGCGGCATAAACGTCGCGCTTCCGCGCGCGGCGCGCTCTGAAGCGCTCAGTATAAAAAACCGGCTGAGGTAAGGAATCGTTTCCTTATTTCAGCCGGTTTCTTTGCCATATAACGCGGAGCGGATCGGTCCGGCCTGTCAGCCGCCGAACGTAAGCTGCGTGACGTAGTCTTCGCCGTTGCTGTCGAGGATTTGCAGATAGTAACCGTCCGCTTCCAGATCTTCGATCTTTATCTGCGATTCGTTGACCGAAATGGTGCCGCAGTAGTAAAGCGGTTTGGACATCGTCGTGGCGTATATCTCAAGCGCCGTATACGCGGAGTTTATGTTGATCGTTACGCCGCGGCAGATCATAAGACACGCCTGACCGCTGCCGCCGTATAGGTAGAAGCACATTTCGTCGCTTTCGTCGCCTGAACCGATGTTGAGCGTGCCGGTGCCTTCGATCATAAGGCTTCCGCCTTTTTCATATTCGCCGCTGACCTCAAGGCTGCCTACGTAGTTGGTGCCTACCACCTTGATCTTGAAATCGCTGCCCATACAGTTGACGTAGATCCTTTCGCAGTTGACGCCGTTTAAGGTGAGCGTATTGGTGGATTCGTCGTAGCTCGCGTGAGGATCGGTGCCGACGCCGGCGCCCGCGTAGGTGTAGCCCTTCACGAGCATTACGGAGTCGTCTTCGTACATTATTTCGATCAGCTTTTCTTCCTCGCTGGGAGCTAAATACGTCAGAGTGGGGAAGAGGTCGGTCTCGGAATACTGCGCGGTGTACGTGGCGTTGCCCGTGACTTTGCTTATCCTGGGCGACCAGCCGGTGAACGTGTAGTCGTAGTGGCTGCCCGGTTCGCGCTGCGGCGTGCCGCTGTACGAAGGCGTGGTGCCGTACGCCACCGCGGATGACGACAGGATCGACCCGTCGTAGTTCGCCCACTTGATGGTGTACTTGCGCGCGCTGCTACTGAACACAGCCGTGTAATCGGCGTTGCCTGTGACTGCGGAAAGCGCGGGCGACCATCCCGAAAACGAGTACGTGTGCTGTGTATCCATCGCCTTGGTAGGCGTGCTGCCGCTGTACGAAGGCGTGTTGTTCGCGTAGACCGAAGTCGACTGCAGCACCGTTCCGTCTTCGTTCAGGAACCGTATCGTGTACTTGCGCCGCTTGGACGAGAACGTCGCGGTGTATTCGGCGTCGCCGGTGACGGAAGTCAGTTCGGGCGACCAGCCGCTGAACGTGTACTCGTAAGCCACGGTGGAAGCCTTTGTCGGCGTGCTGCCGCCGTAAGACGGAGTGTTACCGAACTTGACGTATTCTTCACTCAGCAGAGTGCCGTCTTCGTTGTACCATTTTATCTTGTACGACTGCAGCGAATCCGCGAACGTCGCGGTGTATTCGGCGTCGCCGGTGACGGACGTCACTTCGGGCGACCAGCCGGTGAACGCGTAAATGTGTTCGGAATCCGCCGGTTTTATGGGGATATCGCCGTTGTAGACCGGATCCGCGCCGTATTCCAGCGTTTCGCTCTGCAGCACCTCGCCCTGCGCGCCGTACCAGACGACCGTATAGGTGTTGAGCGTGCTTTCGAATACCGCGGTGTATTCGGCGTCTCCGGTGACTTCGGTTATCTCTGGCGACCAGCCGGTAAATTCGTACGAATACTGCGCGTCGCCGGCTTTTTCCGGCCTCACTCCCGAATATTCGGGGGACGCGCCGTATTCGAGCGTTTCGGTCAGCAGTACTTCGCCGCCGTCGCCGAGCCAGCTTACGGTATAGGTGTTGAGCGTGCTTTCGAATACCGCCGTGTATTCGGCGTCTCCGGTGACTTCGGTTATCTCGGGCGACCAGCCGGCGAACGTGTAGGTGTACTGTTCGTCGGGTTCTTTATAAGGCTCTTCGCCGTCGAACGCGGGCGTCGTGCCGGCTTCCGCAGAAAACGATCCTAACTCGGTGCCGTCTTCGGCGCGCCATACGACCGTGTAATATTCTGCGGCGCTTTCTTCGGCGGAGCTCTCTTCTTCGTGCGAACCGTCGCTTTCTTCGCCGCTCCCGTGCGAGCCGTGCCCGCTTCCGGAAACGTCGTCATCCGAAACTACGCCGGATTCTTCGAAAGAGCTTTCTTCGTAAAAGGCTTTGTCGTCTATCCGCGAGAAGTCGTTTATCAGATCTATCCCGTACGAGGAATATATGACCGTAGTGGTAAGGATAAGCGCCGCCGCGGGCATGAAAAGCGTTTTGATTATGGTGCGCAGGCGGTCTTTCTGACTGCCTTTGCCGTCGCCTTCGCTTTCCTGCGCGGAAGTACCGCCGGGAGGCGTTATCTCGGGCGGCGGGGGCGGAAACTCGTCGGGCGCGGTATGCTCCGCCGGGTACGAGCCGAACTCGCCGTCAAATTGTTTGTTCGCCAAAGCGCTTCACCTCTTTTCGCATATCGAAGCGTTTCCGCTTTATCAGAGCTTGTGCACGTCCAGCTGCGGGAACGGGCACTCCACGCCGAGCTTGCGGAAACCGAGGAGAAGGTCGTGATTCAGCACGCGCGCGCCGGTGTAGATGTCTTTTTCTTCCACGTCCACCATAAAGCGAAGCACGACCGCGCTGTCGGCGAGCTCCTGCACGCCCAGATACTGGGGCGGAGTCACCATTATGTCTCTGTGCGCTTCGAACATCGATTCCATAAGCCCGGGGATCTCGGATTCAAGCTTTTCGAGGTCGGTGCCATAGGGGATCGCGATGTTGCTGATACTGCGCGAAACGCGGTCGGAGCGGTTGAGTATGTTCTTCATCTGCGAATTGTTGACTATCCGGACGTTGCCGCCGAGGTCGGTGATGCAGGTGGTGCGGATGCCTATGCTGGTGACCGTGCCCCTGAAGCCGTCGACTTCGACGATGTCGCCGACGTTGTACTGATTTTCAAAGAGGATAAAACCGCCGGT